>Ga0364919_10017_pt1 | contig 113867 bp, 95 predicted proteins | sample SorcelJu500001C7_2_FD_206953 | JGI IMG/M metagenome (GOLD analysis project Ga0364919, IMG submission 206953) | Enriched cells from Trout Bog Lake Hypolimnion, Wisconsin, USA - BchlTB.June20.5000.01.C7 | ecosystem: Environmental > Aquatic > Freshwater > Lake > Hypolimnion/Profundal zone | place... | reverse complement strand
GTGATCCCTAAGAAACACAGCGGGCGAAAGAGGAACCTCCCCATTCGCCCTGAAGGAAGGAAACACAAAATCAGTGTCCTTTCCGTAAGGCGTCCGGGAACGCCAGGCTTTCAGATGACGCCCCAGACCGGAATGGAACGGCATTGATCTACCTGAACTGTACACGATCGGGTTGATCTGGGTAAGACCCTCTTCCATTTGGTTGGCCTAACTGGCGTGCCGAAGTCTATGCGTAAGGAGTTGCCGCACTGACAACTCCTGCACTTCCATGGGAACCTACAGGTCGTATTGATTAGCATCGAAGCCTACGGCAGCACACACTCCTTAAGCGGGCACCGTACGGCCAGGGGCACTAGGTGCGACTGATGCGGCCCTGTATATGGAGCAGCATATAAGAATGAATGATTGACGTCTTCGATGTCGAGACCATCGCGAAGGCTACTGCACGTCCGATGCTCTTCGTGCTGATCAAGAGCGATTGACAAGGCCTTCGCTCTTGTCAATCGCACAACATTTGCCGAACACTTCAAATCCAGAGCCCCGATCTTTATGTAGCATCTTGGTTGTTAAAATAAATTGCAATGGGAGAATTGAACCAGCGCGTCCTCATGGCAGCTCAGAACCCGCACGATACGAGTCACGGCGGATTGGCGCCGCCCCATCAAAAACGTCTTTTGAAGGTCGTGCGGCGCGGCGCAGCTAGAGCGCTCTATCCTTTCTATTTGCATCCTCTCATAGCCTTTGGCGGGATCTGGTTGCTGATCTGGCTCCTCTATTCGCTTCACCTAAGCCAGCTCATTCTGTATCCCGGATCGAACGTGCTGTCTTTTGACGGTGTGCTAGTCACGACTTTTGTTGCGGGAGGGGCGCTTGCGTACCTACTTCCGCCCCGGTTCCGTATGCCTGCTCGCTGGCGCCTTCCCAACGATACTCGAACACTGGAGCTGTTGGACAGGCGACTAAAGTTATGGTTCCGAATATGGTGCGGGATTACTGTCTTGGAGGTTATTTACTCTGGAGGAATTCCGATGCTTTGGCTACTGACCGGAAACTCTAAGACATACATGGATTTTGGCATACCAACGATCCATGGCTTCATGAACTCGATGCTTCTGGCGATCTGCCTTGTGCGACTAAGTATGGCACTTCGCTATGGGAGGAAAGAGGATCTTCTCCTTCCAGCGTGGGCAATCTTTTGGAGCATAATTGTCATCACAAGACAGCTGATGATGGTGTTTCTCCTCGAGGCTGCGGTCGCCTACTGTACTTATCGGCGCATTCAAACTAGACGGGCATTAAACGCGGGACTGAGCCTGCTAGGATTGGTCTACATATTTGGGGTATTGGGCGACCTACGCTCTGGCGCTGAGGGTTTTCGCGCATTGGCGCAACCAACCAGCACTTATCCGGACTGGCTACCCTCAGGTTTCCTGTGGTTCTACATGTACTTGAGCACTCCTATCAACAACCTCCTATACACCTTCCATACAACGCAGCCTCTTTACGATTGGCAGTTCCCAAATACATTGTCCCAGCTACTGCCGACCGTCCTGCGAAACGTATTTTTCACTGCCGACCAACTGGGGACTGTGAATGGAGACTTGGTAACATCAGCATTCAATGTAAGCACCGCTTTTGCAGGACCATTTCAGGATTTTGGGATTGCTGGGGTGGTGCTATTCGTCTTCTTCATAAGCTTGCTCAGCTGTCTATACTGGCAAAAACGTACCTTTCGCGATCGACTGTGCTACGCGGTCCTTTGCCAGTGCCTTCTGCTTACCGTATTCTATAACCACTTCGTGCTGCTACCTGTAATCACACAGCTTATCTGGATCTACATTTTCTTCTACCGAACGGAAGGTGATGTGCTTGTCTCCGATCCAGCGCGCCATCGCACTGCCAGACCTCATGCAGCCTGACGATTTGACTCTCTCACCAAGCCTCCTTCGGAGATGGGAGCAACCGATCGCGCCTTCGCTGTCCGTCCTCGTGCGGTGCTACAACGAGATGGAGGCACTCCCAAAGTTCTGGGAGTCCTTGAGACTACAAACCGTCTTTAGGCGCCTCGAAGTTGTGGTCCTGGATAGTGGAAGCACGGACGGTTCTCTAGAATATATGCTAGAACAGCCATGCAGCATCTACTGTATCGCTCCCAGCAGCTTTAACTTCGGACGCAGCTGTAATCAGTTGATGCATCTGAGTACTGCACCTGTCGTTATGTTCCTCTCAGCTCACGTCCTGCTTGAACAGCCGGATACCGCGGAACAGATCGTTAAGTTGCTGAGTGGGTTAACCCACAGCGCCGCGTACTTGCGGCAAGTACCCAACCCAACCTTTGGGTACAACGCCTATGAAGCAGCTTATCTAAAGCGAAGGTTCCCTGCAGGAACAGCACCCGATCTTTTGCAAACGCCGGGTGCATTCTCTAACGCTGCTTCGGCGCTTACGCGAGCGGCTTGGGCCCGGCTTCACTTTCCGGAGCTCCAAGGCAGCGAGGACTATCAATGGGCCTTAGGGCACCTCGCCGGAGGAGGAGAGCTATTTTATCTGCCGCACCTGCTTGCCCAGCACTCACACAATGAAAATCCAGCCCAAGTCTTCAAGCGCGTACGGCTGAATGTGCTCGCACGAGGAAAGGCCGGATCATACGGTAAAGCTATGTTTCTCTTTGTTGGTGTCGCCGTGCAAACGATGCGTCAAGGGGCAGGCCTGAAGGAAGCAGTACAATTTGCGTGGAATCATGCACGCGCCTATCTCTAAAATTCTCGAACAAAATCGAGCGGCGGCGCCGTCGATCCGATCATCCGTTTTGCGCCAGACGGAGGGATTGGGACTCGGTTGTCGTGCTGGATGAAGCTGCGAATGACCGCCTTCTCAGAGCGGAATAGGAAGTCGACGAAAGCGATTACGTTTGCCACAGACATCCATCCAATCCGTGTTGGCGCAGAGAATCAGGAATGCCAGAACAGCCGCAATAGCAACACTCTGGAAAAGAAGGCCGGATACCAGGAATAACGGCGATGAGCGGATATCGTAACCGACAAATGGCCGACGCTGTTTTTGGTATTCCTGAAGATAGAAGGATCGCCGAGCACATCCGGCTGGGTCGTAGGATGGCGAAACAGATCACAGCGCCAGCCTGGGGAGCGCGCTTACTTTGCAGGCATCTCCGCCCATCTATAGATGGACAGCATCCCGTGCGTTTCAACTAGATGTAGAGCAAAGGGAGCACGGAGTCCACGAAGATAGGCGTTCGTCCCATAATGATGACTCTTAGATCTCGCAGGTGCGCTACCGGCTCCACGTTTCCTGCGTTCTCAGCTGGCACAAGATTCGCTGAGCACCCCAGTTTGCACTGGATCACTGAGTTTCGGAGAGTGCAAGCTCCTACATTTGGCTAACGAGTATCCTGCTTCGGAGGTAGCCGATAGATTTGTTTCTCGATAGCTTCCGAGAGTATAACTTGTTCAAGCATTCTTTCTTCTGGAGCGACTCTCTCGACCTCTGGATTGATCATGGGTGAGTTATCTTTAGGATTTGCGCGATAAAGCTCAATGCCTGAGAGAACCATTCTACGCCGTATTCCAAGATGTTTGTAAGCACGTGCGTCAGCCAGAGAACAGAAGACGACAGCAAACACTACGGAGGCTACATACCAGCGTCTACGGTTGAATGCAGCCGAGCAAATAGGCAGATATTGTGCTAGAAAGAAGTAGCAGAAGATTAGTAGAAGACTAGAGTAGATACTGTAACGAGAAGCGATCGACCCACGCGCCCATGCGACCAACAATCCAGTTGCCATGATCCATACAGCAAAGTAACACATAACTGGATTGGTCCGATCGAAGCGATAGCTAACTGCAAGCGAAAAAATAGCTAGTACTACAATGCCTAGCAAGGCAGCTGGCCAACGATATGGAATCGCGCAGCCCAAGAAAGCCAAAAAATAAAAGGGTCGCGTAAGGAAGAGGGAGGCTGCATGGACCGCGTGAATTGAATGATGATAAGGATTGTAGTGGTAGAGGTAAGCGGCGAGCGGCAAAGCAAAGCTGGCGCACCACGCCAGAGATTCGGCGTAAGCGCGGCGCGGGAAAAGAATTAAGAGGCCTACGGGGCACAGCAAGAAACCATTCGCTGAAGAAAACGCTGCTAGCGCCGCTGCTAGACATCCGAGGAGCAAATGAGCGCGAGTCGGTCGAAACATTGCCGCCATTAGGGAATCTCTGCACAAGTTTTCCGTTGGCTTCCTGCTTGCATAAAATTGAAGAATGAAGCGGAAGGCGCATTTTCAGCGGACGTTGGCTGCTCAGTCGAGTTTTGAGAAGTATGGCCGTAAGAGCAAGCGGGAGCAGTTTCTCGACGAGATGAACAAGGTTGTTCCGTGGTCTGGTTTGCTTGCTCTTGTAGAGCCGCATTACCCGAAGGCGGGTAACGGGCGGCGTCCGGTTGAACTGGAGATCATGCTTCGGGCTTACTTCGTGCAGCAGTGGTTCAACCTGTCTGATGCGGGCGTGGAAGATGCGCTCTATGAGTCGCCCGCATTGCGCCGCTTCGTAGGCGCTGATCTGGGCATGGCAGCAGCTCCCGACGAGACCACGATCCTGCGTTTCCGTCACTTACTCGAAGAGCACGAACTGGGCGGCGCGATGCTGGATGCGGTCAACGGCCATCTTGCGGACAAGGGCATTCGGATCGCTACTGGCACGCATCGTGGATGCGACGATTATCCACGCGCCCAGTTCGACCAAGAACTCGACTGGTGAGCGCGGCCCCCAGATGCATCAGACCAGGAAGGGGAACCAGTGGTATTTCGGTCTGAAGGTGCACATCGGCGTGGATAGCAAAGAGGGCGTGGTGCACTCGGTGTGTACGTCTGCGGCCAACGTGGCCGACGTGCATATGCTGCCCGACTTGTTACACGGCGAAGAGCGCAAGGTATGGGGCGACGCAGGGTATCAAGGGCAAGGCGATAGCATCCGCGAGGCCGCGCTGCACGCCCAGGATATGACTTGCCGCCGCACCAAGTTCAAGAACTATGTGGATGAAGAAGCCAGACGCAAGAACACGACCAAGTCCAGAGTTAGAGCGAAGGTGGAGCATCCGTTCCGTATACTGAAGCGCATCTTCGGCTTCGACAAGGTGAGATACCGGCGCCTGAAGAAGAATCACAACCGGCTGTGCGCGTGCTTCGCGTTGGTCAATCTCTACCAACACCGCCAACGGCTGGCCCCTCTGGGAGCGTAGTGTGCCTGGGGGCCGGAAAACCGCCCCCAGAAGGCCACAAAACGATCCGCAGATCCCTCAGCTTTGAGCAAATCCTGCTCGCAAAACGCAGAGAACTCGCCGCAATGCTTTGGAACTAAGAAATCAGATACCTGCGCAGGGGTTCCCTAGGGGAAGGTGCAAGAGGGTATTGCTAAAGTTGTCAGCGGGGCTATGACTCTATACCGCAGGGCGCCTATTTCCAGATAGACCCCCTGCTACGCCATGATGGCGTCGTCGCTCTTACCCCCTAATTTCCTGCGCAGGAAATGGAGCAACTGGACCCGTTCCATTGAGTTGATCCCCACCAGCCAACTCAATGTCAATGTCGAAAAAATCCATAGGACAACGAAGGGGAAATTGAGCGCTGCATCGGCATTCCACCACTTTGGCGTAAACAACAGTGTTGGCAACGCTATACTCGCGGGGCGCAGCATGCCAGCGATCACTAGACGATAGCGGGACAATTGCAAGTTGGAGGAGGTGTAGCGCATGCTAATGCCGAAATGCATGAAAACGCTCACACAGGCGCCCACCAGCGTGCCCGCGGCTACTCCAACTCCACCGAGCCGTTGAGCAAGATAGATGCTACTCGCCAGATTGACAACAGCTTCTCCAATCGTTGCAGCAGTTGCAACCTTCTGCTTGCCGATAGCCAATACCATAATGGAGTAAGGAAGACACAAGTTTCGCACGATCGTAGCCAGTACGAGAATCTGCAACATCCGGATCCCGTGCGTTGCATAGACAGGCCCTACCCAAACCGTCAGAAAAAACCTTCCAAAGACAAGGAGAGGTAAGCCCGTCAGCAGCAGAAGCAGTGTCGTGTAACGGGTAGACTGCGAGAGCAAATTTCCCATCGCCTCGGGCGTGCGCTGCGTGCTTAGCGCCGACGCGGCGGGCATAAACGGCGCAAGTACCGAGGAGATAACGAGAATTATCAGATTGGTCGGAAGTGTCGCAAGCGAGTAATAAGGAGTATCGCGGAAGGCCCAATGCCCGATTACCGTCACATCTAACCCGCTAACGCAGAGCGAACTAACAGACCACACCGCAAGCACTACGCAGTAACTAAGCACTTGGCGGACAGCCTCCCGGTCCACTCCGCGAAGCGAGATGAGAACGGAGCGGGCCATCCGTCTCCAAGCGACGATCTGAAGCCCCCCTGTAAGGACATTCACTAAGCCGACGCCGAGGCTCATGATAACTATCGAGCGATGGCTGAAGACGGCAAGAGCAATCACCAGCGCAGTGAATATACGGTTTGCGATGGCTATGCCCGTCGGTACGACATAGCGTTGCAGCCCAATAAAAACGGCAGAATAAACTGCACACACCAAGCCGAAGGAAAGCGAAACTCCCATGATTGCAATACTTATGCGGACCTGACTATGCAACGAGGTCGGGATCTGACCGAAAAGGCGCGGCACTTGCCACACTACGCCAAGCGTTAGCAGGATTCCCGCGGCAGCCGCGCCCAGCATCATCGCAAGGCCAGCACTTGCCCGATGTCCAGCTCCGATACGATCACCACGGGCATCAAATTCCGCCACAAACTTTGCCACACCAGTCTGTGCGCCAAAGTCGAGAAACGAAATATAAGCGCCCATTTGCAGGATAAGCACCCATACGCCATAAATTTCGACCGGAAGCCGGTGCGTGAGATAAGCCGGGAGCAGGAGCGCAACGAGACAGTTAATTGCAACCCTTATCAGACTCGCGACGGCATTCAGGGAGAGCTTGCGCGATAAGCTTCCGCTCTTTGCATCTGCAATCTCAGACGCGATTAAGGCCGTATCGAGCTGAGCCGCCTCCTCTGTATTTTCCATTGATAAACAAACTCTCCAGGCAGCCTAAAGACTATTCCGGGCCACTGCCTTGGCTGCTTCCATTGCCGGGGTGGAGAGGCACCGAAACCTTTATAATCAAGTCTAAAGCAACCGTGCGCCGGGTGCTTGGCAATCTCTATTTGTGTGGACAACTAGAGACTGCCAAGCCTGGGCGACACGAGGTGCATGGAGGACGAAAATGAGAGTGTCTGTTGCACTATGCACCTATAATGGCAGCGCCTATCTTACGGATCAGCTTGCGAGTCTTTTACAGCAGGAACTTCTACCATTCGAAGTGGTTCTTTGCGACGACTGTTCAACGGATGGGACGCTCGCAATCGCCGAGGCATTCGCGAGCAGGTCTCCGTTTCCGGTTCATATTTTTCGCAATGACCGCCCCCTAGGATCAACCCGCAACTTTGAACAAGCGATGCGCTCCTGCCAAGGTGATGTAATTGCGCTTTGCGATCAAGATGACATTTGGTATCCGCAAAAGCTTCGGGTGCTAGCTGCGGTGATAGAAGCGGCATCTGCCGGTGGGGCCTTCTCGGACGGGGACCTATTGCGGGATAACACACCGATAGCAGGAACGCTCTGGAAAAGCTTCGGACTGATAGGGATCGAGTTGGAGACGTTCCGCAGTGGTGATGCCATCGCCGTGCTGTTACGCGGCAATAAAGTGACAGGCATGACGCTCATGTTCCGCCGGGAGATTCTATCTCACGCGCTTCCCATTCCCGAGTTTTGGACGCACGACTATTGGTTGGCTTGGATCCTGGTGTTGTATTCGCGGCTGATTGCCTGCCCGGAGCATTTGGTAGCCTATCGCACCCATGCACATCAGCAACTAGGTATACCGACCCGCTTTTTTGTGTCTGTGCGGCAGAACGGGCTTCGACGGGCCTTTCACGAGCTAGGCGAACGCGCTGCAGAAGAGAGTAGACGGCTGCAACTTCAGTTCGAACACCTTCTGCAGCACCTACGGCGCGACGTAGATACCGGAGCCAACGCCGGCACTGTAGCTCGTCTGGAACAGCGGGTCGACTTCTTACACATGCGCAGCCAGATATGGCATCACTCTCGCGCGCGGCGCACGGTATCAGTCCTGTCTCACTGGACCGACTATCGGCAGTTTTCTCTCAAGCCGAGTAAAGACATGCTGGTGGACATAATAGCTGCAACAGCTAATAACTAAGATTCCATCACATCTTGATAGCCGCCTGAAGCGTGATCCATGCGTGCTGGAAACTGCGCTGTCTCCTCGCCTGATTCCAGCTTCGCTTCAATAAACGCGCCCGGTAGATCCATTGACTGGTGCGACTTGCTGACTCCCGGATGAAATGTCTCTCTGCAGACAAAAGTAAGCGATACCGAGTTGGCGACATTTCCGGCTGGAGATTTAGCAGTGATAGGCGGTGCTGAAGCGTGCAGCCGAGAACCACCACTCGCCCACCAGCTTGCTGCAACCGAAAGAAGACTGCATGGTCTAGATAATCGAGTGGATACTCGGCAGGAAAGCCGCCTATGGCTTCCATCGCGGCCACCCGCAAGCAAGCTCCGGAGTTCAACGCCTGTATGCGGGATAGATACACTCCAGAAACGTCTGCTTCAAGCGCAACCTCACGCATTCCCTGAACGCAAGTAGGAGATATAAAGGTATCTCCCTGTACAAGCCGTGGAACGACTGCGCAAACCTCGCCCGGGAGCTCGGATGCAAGCTGATCCCTGAGAGCATTCAGAAACCCGGCGTCGACCTTGGTATCTTGATCAAAGAGCAGCAGCCACGTATGGTGATTTTTGCTCGCTTCACGTAATGCCGAGTTGTAGGCAGTGGCCAAACCCTCATTGCGAGGGTCGTGTATATACCTTAGATTACCCCGCTGCCAATCCTCCTTCAAGAAGGATGTAGAGACAGGTGAGTTGTCATAGAGGAGCAAGTCTATTCCATCGCCTAAAGTACGCAGACAATCCCTTAGGCTTTGCAGCGCAACTGAGTCCGCAGCTTCAGTCTTATACAGCACAATAACGCATTGCAGCACTTCAAGTCCCATATAGTATTAGAAGATACAAGAATGTTTGCGCTCTAGACAGATCGCAATCGTTAGCCAGCGAGTGGTGCATGCGTCCATCTATTTCCCAACCTTCCTATGATCCTCTAGGCCCGCTTGAGCCTACCCTTCCCGAAATCGAAATTCTACTGGCCACTTTCAATGGTGCGGCTTTTCTCGAAGCTCAGATCGGTTCAATCTTCTCGCAAACGTGGCCCCATATTTCCGTCCTCGTCAGCGATGATGGGTCAACCGATGGAACCATGACAATCCTGAAGCGTTGGGAGGCTACGACTAAGCGGATGCATGTGCTCTCCGCTCAACCGCAGGGCGGGGCGATGCGCAACTTCGGCCGGCTCATTCAAGAGTCATCCGCTGATTATATCGCCTTCTGCGATCAGGATGATGTTTGGGATCCGGCTAAGCTGTCGATCACTATGGCGCGATTGTTGGAGGAGGAGAAGAGGGTTGGCGCAGACACCCCAGTACTCGTCTATACCGATCTTCGCCTGATCGATAGCGCAGACGAGCTACTCAGTCCCTCCCTATGGCGCAAGGCACGGGTGCGTCCGCAGCGCGCTACGTTTTCGAATATGCTGGCACAAAATCTCGTAACAGGCTGTTCTATGCTGGCGAACCGTGCCTTACTTAATCTGGGCTGTCCGATCCCGGAGCAAGCGATTATGCATGATTATTGGTTTGCCCTAGTGGCCAGTGCTTTCGGTGTAGCGGTACCGGTGTCGCAGCCAACGGTATCATACCGTCAGCATGCGACCAACACAATTGGCGCAGGAAAACAGCTTTCATTTGCCTCTCGCGTTCAACGCCTCTATTGCGATCCAGAGCTTTCCACATGGATAACAAATGCAGCCCTTCAGGCCCAGGCTTTTATCGAACGTTTCCGGAACAGATTGCCGCCACACCTAACCGGCGCCCTAGAAACAATGGCATCCCTGCCAGCATTATCCAAAGAACAGGTAGTCCGTGCCACCATCAAACAGGGCATCGTACGTACCGACTTCTGGAACCAGCTTCAGTTTCTAGCTCGTATCTCAATCGGCAGCAGGGAGTGAATGGCGGTTAGTGCTCTTAAACTATCTTTGAAGCCGGGTTAAGTTGCGGAAAGCGCCGGTGCATCTCCTGCATCCATGATCGTATCCGTCGCCGCCAGCTCCCCATGATTCGTCCAAGCAATCCGTTTTGGGCTCCGCCATGCTTCCACAAACTTTCGTCCTTGGCCCCAGAAGAGTTCGGACTTTCTCTCCGGAAGGCTTTTCTCAATATTAGCTCTGAGACGAGGCTGCGTGTTCCTGGATTGAGCCGGTGACACGCGCCTTGAATTCGGGCCACCCACTTCGCATCCAAGCATAAATGCTGCCCAAAAACAGCCCCAAGACGAATGCAACTATAGTGAGAAGTGCTCGATGAGGACCAGACTTAGTGTCCGGGTATGATGCCTGATCAAGAATTTGTATGATCGGAGCATCGCGAGACTCATCCAAGTGTGCTGCCTCATATTGCTTGGAGAGAATCTCAAATAGAGCTTCGTGATACTTCACATCGCGAGCTTTACGGATATACTCCAGTTGCACTTCAGGAACCCGGGAGGTAGGCAAATCTGTGTCTGCAGCCTCCTCCCCCCTACCACTCTGCAATCGCTTGAGTTGCGCATGTAAGCCCTGAATCTCGCTCTGTAAGCGAATGAACTCCGGATTCTGATCGGTCGCTGATTGCCGCAAGGAAGTCAACTCTACTTCACGGGACGTAATCTGCGCACGGATCTCTGCTAACGTCTGAATATGTTGCATTGTTTGCCCGGCAGGTGCAATTAACCCCGATTGTTCTTCTACTTTTTTTAGCTCAACCTCAGCATCTGCCAAGGCATCCTTTTCCTTCGCAAGCTGGTCGGAAAAAAAGAGCCGTCGCTGCGATGATTCGAGCAACGCTAGGCGCCCATTCGTTTCACGAAGAGCATCAAGATAGCCGTTCGCGAGGTCACGCGCCCGCTCTGGACTACGATCTGTGACACTGATTGTCACAATTGAGCTTTTCGCATCAGCCTCAAACTTGGAGGCGGACAATAAGCTCTTGCGCAACACACTAAACTTTTCCGAATGATAGACGTTCCGAAGATTGAATCGTCGGATCAGTGCATCCTCGACGGAGGCACTTTTCAGCATTCCTATATAAAGATCGCCTTGGCTCTTCCCTAAGCCTCCGGCCAATCCCCCGCTCAAAGCCGATAATTGGGACATCATGGAAGATGCTGAGGAAGGACTGGACGGCGGAATAAAGGATGCCGTCGAAGTATATACATTTGGCATGATCATCAGCACGAGGAAAACCACAGCAGCAAATCCGATTCCGATCAATCCGATCTGTCTTTTACTGCACCACAAGGTAGAGAGCAGCGCCGCGAGATCGATTGAGTTCGACGGAGCTGAATCGTCAAGAAACTCGTCTGTATGGTTCACTTCCGGAATCAATGCTACACGCCTCATGAGATCAGTTTTGTATGAAATCCATTGTTCAAAGGTTTCAATTCACATCGTAAGCTTACAGCAAACCGCCCCTATATACCCGCTCCATGAAACACGTGGATGCCTTAGCCCGGCAGATTCAACTTCCTGGAGGGGGCGCCTTTGCCACCTTGCTGGTTAAGCGTTCTCTGCCTGGCGAATCGTCAGGCAGACATTCTGATGACAGTCTATTCGATCTGAGCGCTCGAAACGGATAGCGCGCAGCCATCGCCTTGCGCTCAGATCGAATGGACCAAGCAATTGAAATTTCACATCCAGGATGTCCTGTCGGGCATAGAAAATCCGGGACAGAGATTTTGCCTTCCGTACGCGACCGTTCGTTTTTCGTTAGAACTGCTGCGTTGCATAAGGGTGGGGAAGACGAGACGACATCCCCGGCACTCTTAGGTCCGCTCCCGATGTCCATCTGGAACGAACAGCTCCAGCTGGTTCTGCGCCGGCGTACACCAGTTTCCACTCGGCCCGCGCCATCTCCAGGCCACTCAAGCTATAGCCATAGCGCAACAACCGCAGGCTCATTCCCCGGGCAAACGCCGATATGCACGACCAGCCTTCCACTGTATGGCGGATAGATCGCATCGAGATCAAGCGCCTTGACCACACCGCCCCCAAAACGCACCAAGCGATCTTCCGGAAGCCATCATACAGCGAAGAAGGAAAACAGGGACAGATTCGGATCGGCGAAGCGCAAACTCTTTCCCATCAACTCGATTCTAAGAACTTATCCGTAAATAGTGACAAGTTTGGTCCGTGAGGTAGAATCTGTGGTTTTGGAGCGATTGGAAGAGGTGATGATGGACTCAACATGGCCCAGATCAAGTCGTGGACGGTTTCGGATTCTTTGTGGAGCAAGGTTGAGCCGCTGATCCCAGCACGCATGCGGGAACCAGGGCGAAAGTACCAGCGCAAGGCTGGCGCTGGACGCAAACCAATGTCTTCTCGACAGGTCTTTTCGGCGATTGTTTACGTTCTGCGGACCGGCATTCAATGGAAAGCATTGCCGCGCGAGTTCGGTTCGGCCAGCGCAGTGCATCAGTACTTTCAGAACTGGTATAGGGCTGGGTTTTTCCAAAAACTGTGGCAGGCTGGCCTGGCGGAGTATGACGGGATGCACGGCATTGGCTGGCAGTGGCAGTCCGCCGACGGAGCTATGGGCAAAGCGCCGCTGGCTACCGAATGTGTTGGCTCAAACCCAACCGGCCGGGGGAAAAAAAGGGCGCAAGCGCAGTCTGTTGGTCGACGGCCGTGGGCTCCCGCTGTCGATCGCCGTCAGCGGCGCCAACCTCCACGACTCCAAACTGCTGGATCGGACGCTGGCTCAGGTGGCCGTCCAGCGTCCTGAAGTTACGGGGTGGAAAAATCAGCAGTATCTCTGCCTGGATGCCGGCTATGTGGGCTATCCGGTCAGCAAGATCGCCCGCAAGCACAACTACTATCCTCGCGTTAAATCACGCGCCGAAGAGCGACTCATCAAGTATCGCTACCCGGATTCCAAACCGCGCCGCTGGGTCGTAGAGCGTACCCACTCCTGGCTCAATCGATATCGTAAACTTCTGGTCAGCTTCGAAAAGACCGAAGCTAGCTACACGGCCCTGCTGCAACTTGCCGCCGCGCTGATCTGCTGGAGACAGACTGTATCTATTTACGGATAAGTTCTAAAGCGGGCCAACACAACGAAACGCCCCCTTCGCAGTCAGTTCAATCTGTCCCCGACAGATTCTTAGACTTGCCCAAGGTTTCTAGCGACGACACGCGTGTCGCACCCGCTTGGATACCAGTGCAGAGGGCTGATCACTTCCATCTGACAAATCCGCTACCGAACGCGCTTCCCAGAATCGGGGGCTCATGCTCATGAGCCGTTTCAGATCCAAACTCAACCAGTTTTCCCTTCTGCCCAGCCTATACCCTAGGAGTTTGAAGCCGGTGCGAACCAGAGCCGACGGGATACTCCATTGATCGCGCTGTAGCAAGTACCGCAATTCGGAGAGGAAAAAGCGCCTGCCTTCACCGTTCGCTCCTCCAAACTCATCAAGCAGCCATCGTTCGCGACTATGTAGCACGCCGATGTCAAAGTAGCGCTTGAATTCCTGGATCCAAGTATACGAATGCGAGTGATAGACACAGGCCTCCGCGACATACGCGACCTTGTATCCCGCCAAAATTAAGTTTGCCGCTGTTATAGTGTCTTCCCCAAAGATTACATTTGAAGGAAATCCGCCGACACCCATCAATGCAGACCGCCTGTAGGCTGCAAAGGAATTCGACATGAAGATCGTTTTTAGCCCTAGCCGTCTCCGACTCGTCAGCTCCTGCAAGCGCGATACCGCTGGATAATTGAAGTCGCGTGCGTGCGCCTCGATCGCGCAAGCCCCCGGCCTCGGCACCTGGCGCCCATACGCCGCCATAACCTGCGGATCATCGAAAGCAGCGATGAGCTTCTTGAGTTCATTCGATCCGGCCAACACTGCGTCCTGGGTAAGATACACTAGGATGTCTTCGTCGGGGAGCATCTCAGCCGCCCTTTGCCGGGTGCCCCCATGATTGAACTCTGTCCGCGCAATGGAACAAACACCAAATCCAGCTTTACTCGCCAGTTCCACCGTCCCATCTGTCGACTCCGAGTCTATAAGTAGCACTTGGTCCGGGCGAACGCACGCAAGTAGAGCCGGAGCGAATTGCGGCCAATCCGCAGCAGCATTCAAAGTTGGAACGATTACGCGCAGCATCTCACCGATTCTACCCTGTTCCGTATGACGCCAACAACGAACCGGAACCATTCGGCGGAGGGGACGATGCCTACCTTCCTCAGGATACTTGACTATGCTCCCTTCAGGTTCCCAAACCGAGAGTGCCACCTGACGAGCGGCACAATACTCCCTACTCCTGATGGCGATGGCGGGCCTTGGGCTGGTCTCACGACGCCGTTTTCTAGTCGACTGTTGGGCATCAGCAGGTAACAGATGCTTACTGTTCGGGCTTGCACTGAAGGGAAACGGCGTCCTCGTCGCCTTCAACATGGCGTCAAGTAGCGGTCACGTATCTGGCCGGAGCAGAGTACAGCCAGAGGAACTCCAAGATCAATCCATCCTTGCGCTTAGTCGAGAGAACGTGCCATCCAATTGACTATCGAGAAATCGGTTTCTATATAATGACGTAGCGCCAAATAACACATCGGCGATCGGCGCATCGAAATCGTGTTTGCGCGCCGTCGCTCCCTACTCCACCGGAAAGGAATTCTTCGTTAAGCTGCTTGAGCACCCAGCCCTCGGGTTCGGTGCGACGACCATTCTTCTGCTGATCCGGGCTGCGTCGAGGTTGGAGCGGCCTACTATGGAGCGCCGCCGGGATGGATCGGCCGTGAGGTGCATGTGCAGTGCGACGCGCTTTTTGTGCGTCTGCTTGATCCTCACACCGGTGCGCTTCTGCGCGAGCATCTGAGCGGCAAGCGCGGCGGTCATCGCATCCGCGATGCGGATCGTTCGCGCCGCACATCGCCGCCGCTGCTTCAACAGCTGGCGCGTGCATACAAGGCCTGAGCCAATATCGGCGCTGTCTGCGATGCCATCCATGCTCGCCAGGGCGAACTCGGAATGCGCCGTATCCAGGGCGTTCTCCAACTGGTCAAGCAATATGGCTACTCGGCTTGCGACGACGCCTGCGCGGCGGCACTGGAACTACGTGTTCCCGAGTATCGCCTCGTTCGGCGCCACTTGGAGCGCAATCCGCAAGCGCCACTGAGCCTGCGCCAAGTCGATCCACTTATCCGCGATCTGACCCAGTATCGCGATTTTTTCAACAACGCATCAACTTCGAGGAATCCATGAATCTGATCGAACTCAATCGCGCTCTGGTGCAACCGCGCCAGAGTGGCATGGTCGCCGTACTGGAAACACACCTTCATCAAGCGCAAACCGAGAACATGACTCCCATCGACCAGATCTCCACGCTGGTCTCGGACTAACTCGCTTGCCGCAGCAAAAGACTGCCAGAGAGGCGCGTCACAAACGGGTCCAGTTCCGTGTTACCAACAAGCAACTGGATAACTTCGACTTCCAGTTCAACTCCAAGATGAATCGCAGTCACGTCTTCGATCTGGTCGCTGCCGGCTGGGCAGGCCATAGGAAACGACATGTTAACATTTTCAAGTGTTCCCCACCCACGGAGAAAGCAGGAAAAGTTCTTGAAACCACCGTTACACGTGACGCCGATCCGACTGGCCCAGGACACGCATCGACTCTCCCGGTTGCACCTCGTCCTTGTTTGCCTCGCTTCTGCGGTGCTGATGTGGTTGGGCATGTCAGAGCTACCGGGAACCTATGATGAAGGTCTCATCTTGACCGCAGCTATGCGCATTGCCGCCGGCCAGGTTCCTCATCAGGACTTTTATATCAACTATGGGCCAGCCGAGTTGTATATGCTCGCCGGCCTCTTCAAGGCATTCGGGCAATCGCTCGCGGTTGAGCGGTTTCTCTTTGCCTTTATCTCCGGTTTGATCGCCACGGTCGCCTACAGGATTGCTGCGGAGTATTGCAACCGACGCATCGCGTGGTGCACGATGGTCGTTACGATCCTTTGGCTCTTCGGACTGAACTCAGTGAGCGGGGCGGCGATGTACCCTGTGTCGCTGCTGAATCTTGTTATCGCAGTGCTTATCTTGCCTGTCTTTGTGGCGCGGCTGCCAATGCGTAGCCTGCTGGCAGCTGGCGTATTGACAGGCCTATCTGGGCTGCTGCGCTACGACACGGGACTGGCCATGGCAGGCGTACAAGCAGGCGTACTTGCTTTTGCCATCGGCTTGCGGCTCAAGACCAATGCAATGCGTCTACGTGAAGGCGCAGTCAGCCTGGGAATCTATCTTCTTGGATTTGCTGCGACGACCGTCCCGGCGCTAATCTATTACCTTTCAGTCGCAAAATGGTCTGCCTTCGAGCATGACTTGATCAAATATCCGAGTACGTACTATCACCGCACACGGAACCTGCCGATGCCGGGGATTCATCTTAAGTCACTTGACAATATCGCGGTATATTTGCCAATTGTGATTGTGGCTTTCTCTCTCTACTTCGGAATCAGGGGCTGCGTGCGCGTGCAGAATGCGGGCAATGGTCGAGACGAGGCCGACAACAACAATCTAAGGTGGCACGGATTGCTAGTGAGCTTCGGGTTACTCTCTTTCGTTATGTATTTTAAAGGCTTGGTGCGTGTAAGTCCGGGACAGATGTACCTTTCGATCTTGCCAACACTCCTCCTGATCGCCGTTTTATATGAACACCGAACGGCATTTCGACGTCGCATTGCCATGACCTTTCAAGGATTAATGGCGCTTTCGATCATCGTCGCGACGCTAGCGGCTTTGCATGAAGCGCATACCTTGCACAAACAGAACGCATGGGTCCTCACCGAGATGTTCTCCCGAACGTTCAACAGATTGTCTCCCATTGAAGAGGAGTGGTGCAGAACACCCACCCCGCTCACCGCAGGTCACTGCTTTCTTCCTGATGACGACCGCATTCAGACCATTGAGTTCATCCGCAACCATACACAGCCCACGGACAAGCTGTTCGTAGGAACGACGCGTCATGACAAAATATTCGCCAACGATAACATTACCTACTTCGCCACACAAAGGCTACCAGTAACTCACTGGTCTCATTTCGATCCGTATCTGCAGAATCGTCTCGATATTCAACAGATCATGGTGAGCGAGTTTGAGCAGGATCCTCCGCCCTACATCGTACTGGATGCCGAATTCGACCTGAGTGACGAGCCAAACGACAGCACTAAGCATACCGGAGTAACACTGTTAGATGACTATTTACATAGTCATTACAAGCTAGTGGAAACGCACGGGATGCTATCCATCTATAAATGGGTGGAGATACCTGCAAAGTAGGCGCGCTCCTCAGGCTGCCGCTGTGACCTGTTTCGCCACCTTATGGCCCAGCCGGATGCTCTCGGCTATCCCTCTATCTTCAGGATAGTGAAAACAGCTTCGGCAATCTGTAAACCTGCAATTTCTGCATGAGTCGGTGGAAGCATTTGAAGTAACTCGGTGCGCAAACCGGTTGGGCATAATGTAAGCGCGCAACCCGCGAATCGATTACATCCTCTAGCTGTAACGCCGGCTGCACCAATTGCATGGCCGCAAAGACCTCGATTAGCAGGCATTGATCCGGCCAGCTAAATTTCTCGCTCATTGTTGGCGCATAGTGCGGAACCTAAACCACTGTTTCGCCCGTTTCGCGGAGGTTGGAAATCTCGATGATGCCAGGTATCTCGACCTTGAGGTCTGACAGATTGACCCAGAAGCGCGGAGTGAGGGAACGCCTGAGTATGAAAATTAGGCAGCGCACCCCGATGTTGAGAATCGCGTCGTACGGACCTTTCACTCTATCTCAAAGATAGGGAACCAGTGGCTGATCCAAGGTGCGGTTAGAAATTCCGGTAACAAATGGGGCCACAACGGCCGTTTTTTGACCATTCCATTGGGTTATAACCTTTTATCATCCATTTGAATCTGCAATTTGCGGCCTCGACGATTGAGGCATTCGCCCCACATCCAAGCCACACCGTTGTAGTCGGTGCCGGTTTTACCTCAAGCAACACAGCCCGCGCAGCCAGGTTGAATCTACGTTTGTAATCGGGATTTCGCCTCAACGCTACGACGGGCCAGAACTCCATGCTAAGTCGCGGGCGCAGCCATCACGATTCAATTCGAAAGGGATTCGCGGAACGGACTCAAACAGAACCGGCGTCCTCTCAGAACCTGTCTAAAAGCTGACGGAGGAATCGTGAGGGGAATAGGCACGGGGCAGATTGTTTCCTAGCTTAAAGGCATGTCTCCGAGCGATTTGACAGATGCAGGCTGGAGCCGTTACTGAAGCCGGCTCGGGGAAACCGCCATGCCGGCGGCCGTCCGCGCAAGTATGAACTTCGCCGCATCGTGGATGCTCTGTTGTATGTGGTGAAGACAGGCTGCCAGCGGCGGCAGTTGCCCACCAATTTCCCTCCCTGGCTGAGCGTGCATCAGCAGTTCCGGGCGTGCCGAGATGACGGGACGTGGGAGCGGGTGATCAAGACAGTGCGTGAACAAGGCCGCAAGGCAGGTGGACGAAACGCCACACCCAGTGTGGCGATCATCGATTCGCAGTCGTCCAAGACGGCGCTAAAAAGGGACTGCGCGGTTACGAGATCAAGGGGTGCAAGCAGTGCGGTAGACACGCAAGGCAATTTGCTGGCGGCGAGGTGCATTCGGCGGCCATTCAGGATCGCGTAGCGGCTCGCGCTGTGCTGATGCGGCTGTTCTGCCGCTTTGACACCACTGCTGCCAAGGTCTATGCCGACGGCGGCTATACGGGCACGTTGATCGACTGGGCAAAAAAGATGTTCGGCTACAAGGTGGAAGTGGTTAAACGCGATGAGCAACACCTGTTCCGTGTGTTGCCCAAGCGCTGGATCGTTGAGCGCACCTTCGAATGGCTCAATTGGTCGCGCCGCCTCTCGAAAGGCTACGAAGTGCGGCGCTGCTCAGCCGAAGCCATGATCTACATCGCCTTCGCACACATGCTTCTCCGGCGATTCCCTTAGTTTTTAGACAGATTCTAAGACTCTTCACGTCCATCGCACAAATTCAGGTAAGGAGCGCCACGCTCCGCGGCGTGAACCGCGACCACGCCCGATAAATGACTGCCGCACACGCATCGGAAGCGGATCTGGTCGCTAAGACGCCTCGCTGAACCGTGGCAACCTACAGCAAACGGCAAAACTGAGGGCAATCGTCAACCGCATCCTACTCCCGCGTGGCTTCATTCCTTACTCTTTCTTCCTATCCATGGGGCGATCGAGCCACTCATGTCTTGGGCCATTCGCGCAGCTGTGTCGTCTGCCCCTATGTGCGACGATTCCAGGCAAAGTTGCCAGGAATCGGTCGCGCCGTCAGAATTGCGTGTGCAGGTGTGTGGATGAATCCGCGAACACTGGAATTCCGGCGGACAGACGTGTGTGGGCGACGGGCAAATGCCGACGCACAGTTAATCTCAGAGAGATTGGAATTGCAATATAGCGCCGCAGAAAGTAGTGAATCGCCATTGATTTTTGGCGGCAACTGCGAACCCAGATTCTGAAACTCCCGCGCGGACTCACAGGCGATCCATGTATGACTTGGAATCCGTCGACGGCATTCACAGATTTGGTAGAAAACCAAACGATTGCAGAGCATTCTCTATACCCGGCATGATGTATTGTGCTTTGAGCTCTGCATAAACTGCACAAACCGCGGGAAATTTCCCTCAAACTTTTCTTTGCGCCCCCAAAGGGCACACTCTTTATCGCGGCCCACATCGGACTCGAGAAGGTGTCCTGGCTAACCTACTCAAATCCAACGAGGCTGAACATATCGGAATGCAAAGAGCCGCAAACTCCGTCAGTCATTCGAATATCTAGAAACGGCAACGCTCCCGACCGGAGACAATCGGGAGCGCTTGTAAGGTGATTACAAATTAGCTGCATTTCCACCGACCGGTTACTGCCAGCCGCCACCCAGCGCGTCGTACAGTTGCACCAGCGCCAGCGCCTCGCCCTCCTGAGCGCTTACCAGGTTAAGCTGCGCAGAGAACAGATTGGAGTCGGTCGTGAGCACTTCCAGGTAACCGGTCGAGCCGCCTTGGTATCGCATGCGCGCCAGCCGTGTTGCGTCTTGCGCTGCAGCGACAAGCTTCTCCTGCTGCTCCCGATATACCCGCTGCTTGTTCAACGCAACCAGCGCATTGGAGACATCGCGAAAGGCCCCGGCAATGGTCTTCTGATAACTCAGCACCATCTCCTGCTTCGTCGCTTCCGATAGCTTCAACTGGCCGCGCAGCTTGCCTCCTTCAAAGAGCGGTTGAGCCAGGCTGCCGATGCCGTAGATGGTCTTTCCGGCAGGATCGAAGATGCTGCTCAGGCTGTCTCCGCCAACCCCTCCCGACGCGCTGATGGAAAGCGAAGGAAAGAACTGCGCGCGCGCTACGCCAATCTGCGCATTCGCTGAGATCAGCGTAGCTTCCGCCTGCTGAATATCCGGACGCCGCTCCAGAAGCTGCGAAGGCAAGCCGGTAGGCAGATCCTGAGGCGGAGGCGTAAGCGCGTTTGGATCGTTGCGCACAATCGGACCAGGATTCTCCCCCAGAAGCAGCTTGATCGCATTCTCCTGCTGCTGAATCTGCTCCTCCAGCTGAGGCAGTTCTGAAGTAGCCGTGTAGAGCAGCTGTTCTGCCTGGCGAACGTCCGACAGCGGCGCCGAACCGCCGCTCTCAAGCGTCTTCGTCAAGTCGACGGAGTCCTGGCGAGCCTTGATCGTCTGCTTGGTGATCTCCAACTGACGATCGAGCGCACGAAGCTGCAAATACGCCGTCGCAACCTGCTGAACCAGCGTCATGCGGACAGTTCGTTGCGCCCAAGTCTGCGCTAGCAGCTGAGCACGTGCAGCCTCGGTCTGCTTGCGATACAGACCCCAGAAATCCGGCGTCCACGCGGCAGAGAGATTGATCGATCCATCGACCAATGGGCTGCTAATGTCGGTTCCCAAAGACGAAGGCAACGCCGCGCCGATGCCGGTGCCCCCAACCGTCACAGTAGGAAACTCCTGCGATCGCGTGATCTTGACCTGCGCCTGCTGCTCAAGTACGTGCTGCGCAGCGATGCGCAAATCGTAGTTGTTGGCCAGCGCCTTGCGAATCAGCTCCTGCAGCTCCGGTTCACGGTAGACAGCAGCCCATTGCTCATCGCCAAACGAAGTCTTGCCGTCGCTGGAAACAGCCGCGTCGCCCGCTCCGCGGTATGCCGCAGGCGCAGTGTAGCTGGGCCTCTGATACTTCGGTCCAAGGTTGCAGCCCGCAATCGCGAACAAGGAGATCGCGCCGAGGAGCATGAGGACCGGCTTGATAGCGCCACTGTTGTTCTTATTCATTTCCAGCCTCATCCCTGGCCTCCCTCTACCGGAGCGTGTGCGATAACAGCCACTGGCTCTCCGCCCTGCGGCGATTTGGTCTTGATCGTTGGCTTGCAGTCCATCGTTGTCCCTTTGCCTCCCCTGACGAAGCGATGCGAGAGGTACTCAACCACAGCGAATGTGACCGGGATAAAGATCAGGCCGAGCACAGTGGAGAGCGTCATGCCGCCGATCACCACGGTGCCCAGAATGCGCCGCGAGGCAGCGCCCGACCCCGTAGCAACCCAAAGCGGAAGGCAGCCAAAGATGAAGGCCAAAGCCGTCATGACAATAGGCCGGAACCGAAGCCGCGCCGCATTCAGCGCAGCCTCGCAGATGCTCTGACCGCTCTCGTAATTGGTTTTGGCAAATTCGACAATGAGAATCGCGTTCTTGGCCGAGAGACCGATCAACATCACCAGTCCAATCGTGGCAAAGATGTCATTCTCAAACGACCGTATGTGCAACGCAACATACGCTCCAAGAATTGCGACCGGAGTGCTCAGTAGAACGCTGAACGGCAAAGTCCAACTCTCGTAGAGCGCCGCAAGAATGAGGAAGACAAAGAGCAGCGAGAGACCGAATACAGCCCACGAAGGCACGCCCTTTTCCGCTTGCTGCTCCTGGTACGACATGCCCGAATAGTCGAAGCCTGCTCCCGCCGGCATCGTCTTCTTGAAATTATCTTCAAGCGCTTTGCGTACTTGGCCGGAGCTGTAGCCGGGAGCGCCCGTGATGTTGATCTGCGCGGCATTGAATTCGTTGAAGCGATAGATGAACTCAGGACCGGTGATCTGGCTCACTTTCACCAGCGAGCCCAGCGGCACCTGGCTTCCGTTGGCGCTGCGCACGTAGAACTGATTGATATTCGCAATGTTAGTGCGCGACGAGCCCTCAGCCTCCACATATGTTTGCCACTGGCGTCCGAAGCGATTGAAGTAGTTCACCAGATACCCGCCCATGAAAGTCTGCAGGGTGGTGTAAATGTTGGTGAGATCGACCTGCTGTTGCAGTGCTTTTTCCTTATCCACATCGGCATAAAGCTGCGGCACCGCGGGCTGGTACGAAGGCACGCAAGCCGCAACCTCAGGCAGCTTGTTGCATGCACCCAGAAAGGCGCCGACATTCTTGGTCAGCGTCATTGGATCGTCGCTGCCAGATCGATCTTCGAGCACCATCGTCACGCCGCCAGAGGTTCCAATGCCTGGAATGGAAGGCGGTGGAAACGCGAAAGCAATTCCATCTGGATCTGCGAAAAGCTGTTTCTGCAAGTTGGCTTGGATATACGAAAGCTGCTCCTCCTTGGTCTTGCGCGTCTCCCAGGGCTTAAGGGCAACGAAGAAGAAGCCGGAGTTGGTAGCCTGCACTTGCGTAAGCAGGGAAAAATTGGTGACCGCGATTACGCCTTCTACGCCGGGAGTCTTCAGCAGAGCAGCCGTGATCCTCTGCTGTGCCTCATCCGTGCGCTGCGCCGAGGCGCTATCCGGCAGTTGCAAGGCAAGGAACATATAGCCCTGATCCTCCGTAGGCAAGAAGCCACCGGGAAGGCTGCTGCCCAGGAAGACCGCAAGTACACCAACGATCACGAGACCCACCATCGCAAAAGCAGACTTATGGATCAGAACGTTGGAAGTATGAACGAAGTTATCCGTGGCCCGGCCGAAGTATTTGTTAAACAGACGATACGGCGCGGCCAGCAATCCCTTTTCGCTGTCCTTCTCCTTAGGCTTAAGCAGAAGCGAGGCGAGGGCAGGCGAAAGCGTGAGAGCGTTGAAAGCCGAGATCAGCACTGAAATCGCAATGGTCACTGCGAATTGCTGATACAAGCGTCCAGTAATTCCTGGAATGAAAGCTGTCGGAATAAACACCGCAGCGAGGATAAGCGCGATAGCCACGACCGGACCGCCCACTTCCTTCATGGCCTGTTCGGTTGCAGACTTGGGATCCATCCCCTCCTCGATATGGTGCTCTACAGCCTCGACAACAATGATGGCGTCGTCGACCACAAGTCCGATAGCCAGCACCAGGCCGAAGAGCGAAAGCGTATTGATCGAGAATCCCAGCGCAGGGAAGATGATGAACGTTCCAATCAACGAGACCGGAACGGCCAATAGCGGAATCAGCGTGGCCCGCCACCCCTGGAGAAAGATAAAGACGACAATGACCACCAGGGCGAGCGCTTCAAAAAGCGTAAAGACGATCTCGCGGATACCCGCAGTCACCGCCTTGGTTGTGTCCAGCGGAACGCTGTATTTGATGCTCGGTGGGAAGGTCGCGGAGAGCTCCCTCATACGAGCGTTGACCGCAGCCGCAGTCTGCACGGCGTTCGAACCGGGAAGCTGATAAACCGCCATCACGCCAGAAGGAGCCTGGTTGAACCGGGCTGAAAGACCGTAAGCCTGATCGCCGAGCTCAATGCGGGCCACATCGCTCAGGTGCAGGATCGACCCATCTGCATTGGCGCGAAGAATGATCTTTCCAAACTCCTCAGGAGTCACCAAACGGCCCTGAGTGCGAACGGTATAGGTAAACTGCTGTCCTTGAGGAATCGGTTCGCTGCCGATCTGGCCCGCGGGATTCACGTTGTTCTGCGTCTGAATAGCGGCGATCACCTCAGGCGCGGTTACGCCCAGCTTAGCCAGCTTGTCCGGCTGCACCCACACGCGCAACGCGTATTGCCCACCGAAGACCTGAACGCGAGAGACACCCTTCACGCGAGCGATCTGGTCCTGAAGATTGATGATGGCGTAGTTGGTAAGAAAATCCTGGCTCAGCTTCCCGCCAGGCGAGTTGATAGCGACCAGCATGAGAGGCGAGGTAAGCGCCTTTTGCACGGTCAGCCCAGCCGTTGTCACCTGGGGCGGAAGCTGCGACTGCGCCTGGTCCACGCGGAGCTGCCCCAGAACCTGATCGATGTTGGGGTCGGTCTTGACGTCGAAGTCGACAAACAGCTGCACCACTCCGTTGTTGGCGCTGACCGAGTCCATGTAGATCATGTTGTCGACGCCGTTCATCTGCTGTTCGATCGGCGTCGAGACAGCCTGCGAAACGGTCTTGGCGTCGGCGCCAGGATACGTAGCCGTAACCAGGATCTCCGTGGGAACGATGTCAGGGAACTGCGCAGTCGGCAGCGTAAACAGCGTAACCACGCCGACAATCACCGTGAGAATAGCAATGACGATGGCGACGATGGGCCGCCTGATAAAGAACTTTGACATCGATTACCTCCCCGCCGGATTGGCCGTCGCCGCGGTGGTAGCTTCGGGGGCCGGATGCGGACTTACAGGAACCCCTTCACGGAGTTTTTGAAGGTTATCGACAATCACCTTGTCATTGGCGGCAATACCGGATTCCACCAGCCAATTCGTACCGACCTGAGGGCCAAGATTGACAGTGGCGACATGCGCCTTGCCGTCGGCGCCAGCTACGAAAACCTGATGCAGTCCCTGGAACTCCAACACCGCAACCTGCGGAATGAGCAACGCATTGTGGCGAAGCTCCGTCTCTGCCTTGACACGTCCAAACTGACCAGGACGGAGAACATTGCCAGGGTTGGGAAACGCAGCTGCAATGCGGATAGAGCCGGTCTGCGGGTTCATCTGGCGATCGACAAAAGCGATATGTCCCTTGAACGGAAAGACCCGGCCATCAGCAAGCGTGAGAGCCAGGGGAATCGACGAAGCGGCCTTGAGCAGGTCCGCGCCGCCTTCATGCTCGCGGTGCGTCAAAGCCAGGTATTCCGAGTCGCTGATGGAAAAATAAACCTTGATCGGATTCAACTGCGACACCGATGTCAGCACCGATTGCGTGTTGACCAGATTGCCCACCTGCGTCGTCGCCTGCCCAGCCACACCGCTAATCAGCGAGCGAACCTCCGTAAAGCCGAGATTCAGCTTCGCATTGGCCACAGCAGCCTCAGCAGCAAGGACCGACGCCTGCGCCGACTTCACCGAAGCTTCTATTTGCGCCTTCTGCTGGACGTCGTTATCCAATTGGCTTTGTGCAATGGCGTGAGCCTGAGCCAGCGGCGTGTCGCGATTCACATTGATCACGGCAAGACCGAGCTGCGCCTGCGCCTGCAGCACCTGTGCGCGGGCTTGCTCCAGCTGGCCGCTGGCCTGATCCAGCGCGGCCTGAAATGGACGAGGGTCGATCTCGAACAACACCTGCCCCTTCTCAACCTCTGCGCCTTCGCGGTAGTTCTGCTTGATCAAGTACCCGTTCGCCTGCGGCTGGATCTGTGCATTCACATACCCATCGAGCGTCCCAACCCATTCTCCCGCGAGCGGCACATCGGCCGGCTCAATCTGAACCACCGACACCGGCATCGCCCCTGGCGCCGCGGCCGCAGCGACGTCCTTCTTGCCACAGCCCGTAAGCAATCCTGCACCCAACAGCAAGATACCGGCCGCGCCGGCGTTTGTCGCTTTCTTAAGCACACTGATCCTTACCGCGTTTTTACGCTCTCTGCTCATGCATCTCTCCGTCCCTAAATCCGTGATTTTCTTCTCTAAATTCTTGTGGTGCCCAAGGCTCTATATGGATGTGTGTCAATAACCAGACGCGATGACCCCCTCGACCGATTCAAAAATCGTCAGACAGCCAAACGGCGACCCTCGCAAGCAATGACGTAAATTCCTCACTTGACAAGAGTTTTGTCCTTCCGTGTGCGGCCAGTTTTTTCAAGCGGCGCAGTGTACAGAGCCGTCCAAAGAGGTCCTCTTGTTCAACTTGATCGGCCGCTCGATTCAAGGCCGCATCACCGAGACAGTAGCCCCAGCAGGCACATCGGCCACGATCCAGCTCACCGGCGACAGCAAGGCATCCGCGGATACCGTAGCACGCACTTTCTTGCCGTTCACCATCAAGACCGGAACTCTGCCGGGAAAAGCCGCCTCCCAGTGAATTGTCCCCTTCGAGCGATTGGTCAATACACTCTTCCGGTTTCCATCATGCTCCAGATCCACCAATTTATCCCGCACCCGAAGCCCTCTCAAAGTCGCGCTGTCCGATTCCCTCAGGAGCCGCGAGAGCGAGTGAACAAGTGAACCTTCCGCCCCACCGGCCTCGTCCACTTCAACACCCATCATCCCCGTCACCATAGCTCCAATGACTGAAAAAGAAACCTCGGGATAATCGCGCCTCTCTTTATCCGCGCGAGTCAGATCCAGAATGCGCTCGTATGCAGCGTTCTTCTCGCCATAGCGATAGAAGATCTGCGCAAGATAGCTCTCTTCTTCGATTCCAATATTCTTTAGATACGGCTCCGATTCGATGTACGATAGCGCTGCGCGTATATGGCTTGGATCTTTCGTGGCCCCAAAGTAAAGAACCATAGCGTCGCCACTTCCATGAGTGCTTCCGTCCTGCGAAAAAAAGCCCATAAAGTGACGCTCCTTTTCCGACCACGCCTTATGCTCGACGATCCACAGCAGCTTCGTCGCCGTATCCGCATACGATTGCGTGGCCTCCGTGTCATCGCTTCTCGTCGCTAACAATCGCAGAGATTCGAAGGCGCGATACTCCGCCGCGAGTAGATCGACCCCGACATTAAAATCCTTCTCCCCCTCCGAGTAGCTCGGAATACCGCGCGCCTCAACAAACTTCCCTTGCGGCAAGCGTTGATTCATAAGCCTCGGCCGCTTCAGAATCAGCTCCGGCTGAAGCCCCCATGCAGCCACATAATCCGTTGCAGTCGCTCGAAAGAATCTCTGAAATGCAGCGTCGTTCAAATAGCTGCTGTCGCCCGTCCATCGCCACATGCGAACAATGCCATCCAGCACATCGAAGTTTGCCGGCAGGTTGTACCAGAAGTCGTTGTCATTGGCATAATCCGCAGCCGAGGGATGACCCAGCTTATCGATCTCCCAGTAACCGGCCCAGTCCCGTCCAGGAGAAACCGCGGCTGCAAATCGTTCCAGCATATTGCGATTCTGCGCATAAAGACCCAACGCCGCCGCACCCGTTGTCTGATGCGTCACATCCCGCATACAAAACGCATCGCGCCCAGGAAGCGCAGCCTCATACCATGGCCCAACCGGATCAGAATCGCCATGCGCATAAGCCAGCGCCTGCGTCTTCGCCCACGCAAAAGCCTGCGCTAGCCTCGTATCCGAAGACTCAAACTCCAAATTGGAAACGGGAGCCTGTGCCCGAGAAAGAATGCAGATTGCGAGCGGCAAGCTAACGACAAGAAGCCGCCAAACAACAGTTGAACTCTTCATCTGCCAACGCTGCTCCAATAGAAACGAGTGAGATCCGGCCATTCAAGATAACTAAACGCTCAAAGTCAGTTCTAGCTATTCAATAACCCGCCCCATCCGGTTCTTGCGCCGCTCTACACTACCGCGGATGGTCGAATAAACCTCGCTCATCGCCACCGGATACGTAAGGAAAGCATCGCCCTCATGCCGCGCGCCTGGCACCGAGCCCTGCGCCGTGTGGAAGACAACCGCGATATGGGCCGTGCGAGGATCGCGGCGAAGCCTGCGGCAGACCTCGAATCCGTTCATGTCGGGCAGGTTCATGTCCAGCAGCACCGCATCCACTGCCAGCGTACGCGCAGCTTCAATGCCTTCGGCTCCGGTGAGCACATGCGACGCTTCGAAGCCCGAGAGGCCGAGCAACTCCGCCAACCCCTCGGCATGGGCCTTGTTGTCGTCAATGACGAGGACTTTCAGCGCGGCTTTCGGCGGAGCTTCTTTCACTAGTTCCATGGTAGGGATTCCAGCTTACAAGCATACCCGCACGAGAGCAAGATTCCCAATCGGTTTTACCGTTGACATTTTCGCCACGTATTCGCCTATCATCCCAGAATGGCGACATGCTCTGCTATCGGCCCGACGGCGACTCGCCCAAGTAATTCGGCTCGCAGCGCTACAGCAGTCATGTAAAATCCCTGCATATCGCGCCCCTTCGATAAATCAGCACGCAAGTCAATCCAGCCAGGCACGCGAACCATCCGCATCGGCATTTCCCTTTCCATCCAAAGGAGACGACATGCGTCGCCGCACCTTTCTCGCAACCCTATCCATAGCGACTGCCGGGGCCATCGCACCGGCAGTCGCGCAAGCCAACGGCAACGCCGCATCAGATGCCAAGCTGCCCAAGTTTCAAGCCCCCGGCGAAGAGCGCTTCACGCGCCCCGACGTCCACGCAGGCGACCGTCCCTCAGGCGCCAGCTTCGCCTCGCGCTCAGCCGCGCTAGGCTGTTCCGGAGCCGCAGGCACAGCCCATCCGTTGGCCACGCAGGTCGCCATCGACATGCTCAAGCGCGGCGGCTCCGCCGTAGACGCAGCAATAGCCGCAAACGCCGTGCTCGGCTTCGTCGAACCGGTAAGCTCCGGCCTCGGCGGCGACTGCTTCGCCTTCGTCTGGGACCCGAAAACCGCCAAGCTCGAAGGCATGGCCAGCTCCGGCCGTTCGCCCAAAGCACTCTCGCTGGCAACCGCCCGCTCCCGTGCCAAGAACGGCGTCTTGCCCAAGCTCGGCGCAGTCACCGTCTCCACGCCAGGTGCGCTCGACGGCTGGTGGACGCTGCATCAGCGCTACCGCAAGCTCAAATGGGCCGAGCTCTTCGAGCCTGCAATCCATTACTGCGAAACCGGCTCGCCCGCGCCGCAGATCATCGCCTACTACATCAAGCGCAACATGGCCGCCTTCCTGCGCTCCGGCTCAGGCGTTGAAGAGACCGCCAACGCCGTGAAAACGTACATGCCCGGCGGCAAAGCTCCCAACGAAAACGATGTCCGCCGCAACCCCGATCTCGCGCGAACCTATCGCATGATCGCCGAAGGCGGCCGCGACGCCTTCTACGACGGCCCTATCTCCAAGACCATTGATGCTTACTTCAAACGCATCGGCGGCTGGCTCTCCGCGGACGATCTCCGCGAGCATCGCGCTGAGTGGAACACGCCGCTTGTCACCAGCTATCGCGGCATCGATGTCTACGCCATGGCCGCCAACACCCAAGGCCTGGCCACGCTGCAAATGCTCAATATCATTGAACAGTTCGACATGCGCGAGTTCGGCTTTCAATCCACACAATCGCTGCATGTGCAGATCGAAGCCAAGCGCCTCGCCTACGAAGATCGCGCCCGCTACTACGCCGATCCACACTTCGCCAAGATCCCCATCGAGTGGCTCAAGTCGAAAGACTACGCCAAGGAGCGCGCCAAGCTCATCCGTCTCGACCGCATCTTAGAGCCGGTGCATCCCGGCCAAGCGCCAAGCCACGGCGATACGACCTATTTTTCAACCGCCGACCAAGACGGCATGATGGTCTCCATGATCCAGTCGAACTTTCGCGGCATGGGCTCAGGCCTCGTCGCCGATGGCCTCGGCTTCATGTTCCAGGACCGCGGCGAGTTGTTCTCGTTACAAGACGGTCACCCTAACATCTACGCGCCCGGCAAGCGTCCATTCCAAACCATCATCCCCGGCTTCGCTTCGAGAGATGGCATCCCGTGGCTGGCCTTCGGCGTCATGGGCGGGGACATGCAGCCGCAAGGCCAGACGCAGATCGTCCTCAATCGCGTCGATTACGGACTCGACGCGCAGGCCGCAGGCGACAGCCCACGCTGGCATCACGAAGGCTCCTCGCAAACCATGGGCGAAGACCAGCCAGGCTTAGGTCCGCGCGGCATTCTGCGCCTCGAAGCCGGCGTTCCGGCAGACACGCGCAAAGCGCTCATTGACATCGGCTGGCCCATAGGCGCAAGCGACGGCGGCTTCGGCCGCTATGAGTGCGTTGAGCGCCGCATGCAAAGCGAAGACCGCGTCTACGCAGCCGCTAGCGAAATGCGCGCCGACGGCACTGCGCTTGCCTACTGATTTCAGCATTCCAACCCAGCGAACATCATCAACTCGATTGCATCAACGGGAGTATTGGATGAAGCTTCTCGCAACCCTTATAGGGATCGGCTTTCCCGCAGCTCTGGTATCGGCGCAGACTGCGCCCATCGTGCTTCCAGCATCGCCCTCGACCGTAGTCTGGGGTTATTACTCCGCCAAGGCCAAGCCTGTGCTGACCGTCCATTCCGGCGACACCGTGCGCATGCAGACGCTCTCCACATGCGGTTCTACCGAACGGCTTGAAGAAGAAGGCGTCGCAGCCAAGGACATTCCCTCCTACAACGCCGACATCTATCGCGAAGTGAAAGACAAAGGCCCCGGCGGCCACATCCTAACTGGCCCCGTCGATATTGCGGAAGCCGAGCCCGGCGATGTGCTGGAAGTGCAGATCCTGAAGATCGATATCGACGTTCCCTTCGCATGCAACGGCTTCGGCGCCGGTCGCGGCTTCCTGCCTAACGACTATCCCTACAGCCGCCGCAAGATCATCCCTCTCGATCGCGACAAGATGCTGGCCCACTTCGCGCCCGGCATCGAGATCCCCTTGCATCCCTTCTTCGGCAGCATGGGCGTAGCGCCCCCTGAGTCCGCAGGCCGTTACGACAGCGCTCCGCCATGGATGCACGCCGGCAACATGGACAACAAAGAGCTCGTCGCGGGAACTACGCTCTACATCCCCGTGCATGCCAAAGGCGCGCTCTTTGAAGCCGGCGACGGCCACGCAGGCCAAGGCAATGGCGAAGTCGACATCACTGCGATGGAGACGTTCCTCACCGGCACCTTCCGCTTCATCGTTCACAAAGATCGACACCTCTTATGGCCACGCGCAGAAACGCCCACCAGCTACATCAGCATGGGCTTCAGCCCTGACCTCAAAGAAGCGACTACGCTCGCTGTACGCGATATGATCGACTTCCTCGTCGATCAAAAGCACCTCAGCCGCGACGACGCCTACATGCTCACCTCCGTCGCCGTCGATGTGGACATCACGCAGCTTGTCGATGGCAATGTTGGCGTGCACGCCATATGCCCTAAAGCCATCTTCACCAAGTAACAAGAGAGCAGGTCTTCGATGCATGCAAGGAATCTCACATTCGCTGCGCTCACGGCCCTCAGCATATCGGCGATAGCGCAAACATCCACGCCAATTGCGGGCTTTGTGCACACCGCCGATGTCGATCTCGCCTACGAAGTCTACGGCAAGCCAACCGCCGAGACACCCGTCTTCGCCATCAACGGCGGCCCCGGCCTCTCCCACAAATACATGATCCAGAACGACGTTTGGACACGCCTGGCGCAACACCGTCAGATCGTCTTCTACGACCAGCGCGGCACCGGCAAATCGACGATACTACAGCCGGGCGCATCGCAAGAGATGTCCGCGCAAGTTGCCGATCTCGAAGCCGTACGTGCCTATTTCAAATTCGAAACAATCGATCTCGTAGGCGACTCTTATGGAGGCTTTCTCAGCATGGCCTATGCAACCGCGCATCCTGAACATGTGCATAAGCTCATCCTCAGCGATTCACCTCCGCCAGCCTTCAAGGACATGGTGCATCTCTTACCTCAGACCTTTCCCGACATTGAAGAAGAGGACGCCGCAATCGAAAAGAAGCTTGGCAACACGGACGCAGCAGCCCAACAGCAACTGATCGACCACTTCCGCATGATCTTCTATAGCGAAGACTTGATGCACAAATATCTAGCGAACATCGGAGACATCGGCTACGCACCCAAAGTAGGCGCGGCCGTAGGAGAATCCGCGGAGAAGATGGACATGACCGCAGAGCTACCCAAGTTCAACTTCCCAACCCTCATCCTCACCGGCCGCTATGACATGAACGTAGCCCCGTTGAACGCGTGGCGCATGTACAAAGCCATACCCGGCGCAAAGCTGGCCATCTTCGCCAAAAGCGGCCATCTGCCGTCTTACGAAGAACCCGATAAGTACGTCCAAGTTGTAGATGAATTCCTCAGTGGTCGATAACGAAAATCAACTCAACATGCATGGCTATGGATTCGTTGAAACCCCATTCGAATCCTCCGCAGGCTTGCCCTTGGCGCGCGCCTTATCGAGTTCCTCAAAGATGGTTGCGTTCTCCGCCTTGTGCAGACTGCTGGTTTTATCGAATTCCACCTTGGCCTCTTGCGCCTTACCCATCGCCTTATACAGACGCGCCAACTGCCAATGCGGTCTTACATCGTTGGGATTCAACTTAGCCGCCGTTTGAAACTCGCGTAGCGCGTCCTCTCGCTTGCCCGCATCCACATCCAAGATACCCAGGTCAAGATGCGCCAATTCCATCTGCGCATCAAGCTCGATCGCCTTCTCAACCAATGGCCGCGCGACATCCGGATGGCTCAACTGCATCTTCGTATCCGCGAGATAAGCAAGCGCCTGAGCGCTGTCGGGAACATTGACAAGCTCCGCTTGAAACTCCTGCGCGGCCTCGTCGTACTGGCTCTGCGTCCAGAGCAGATATCCCAAGCCGAAGTGCACATTGGGCACTTTAGGATCGGCCTTCACCGCCGCGCGAAACTGCTGAATCGCGCCAGCATGATCCTTCATCTCATCCAACGCCTCGCCGGCCAGCATATCCGCTTCCGCCGACTCCGCATTGAGCTCCAAAATCTCGTGATACACATCTAAAACGCATGGATACTGCTTGGCGCCCAGGCAGCTCTGCGCCAGCATCAGGCGAAAGGGCAGATTCTTCGCATCGCTCGCCGTCGCCTGTTTGAGATCGGGCACAGCCTCCGCGTATTCTCCCAATCCGTAGTGCGCAATGCCAATCAAGGTCGTGAGCCGTAGCGCTTCAGCAGACTCCGCAGGTTCACTCTTGAGCAGCAGCGTGAAGGTTTCAATCGCCTCTTTCAATGCCCCAGACTTGAAGAGCGCCAGGCCAAGGTTCATCTTCAATCCCGGCATAGCGCTGTCGAACGCCAATGCCTTGCGATACAGAGGCACAGCCTCGGCGTAATGCGCTTGCCGCGCTTCAAGAAAACCCATATGAGCGTATGCTTCAGCGCTCCGGGGCTCACTCCTCGCCAGAGCGCTCCACACAGCTTCGGCCTCGGCGTTTTGTCCTTGCTGCTCCAGCGCAAACGCCTGCTGGCGTTGCTCTTCCACAGACGTTGCACTCTGTCCCACGCAGTTGCCAGCCCCCGCAGCCATCAGCAAGATCGCAATAAGATTCAAGCCGCTCTTGTTCCGCGTCACACGACTCACCAGCGTCTCCAATCGCATTCTCGCGTGCCGGAAGTACATCACGCAATACAGTGATCATTCTCAATAGCAAAAAGAACTGTGCGCAGCAAGAATTGCTCGCCGCGCCCAGGTTAGGAAGTCAAACATCAGAAGATGAACTTGCCGCCAAGTTCCAGCGTACGTGAGCCGTAGTCGCTCGTTACCGCACCAAAATTCGCATCATGCGACCCCTGGTCGACGCCCGAGAACTGCACATGATTAAACGTGTTGAAGGACTCAAACCGAAGCTCGATCCTCGGCCCTTCATGACCCGTTAATGGAATCGCTTTGAACAGCGAGAGATTCCAGTTGAAGAGGCCAGGCCCCACCACCGAGTCTTTACCAGCCGAGCCAAAACCGTTGGTTGTCCCCCCGTTCCATGGAGCCAGTGGATCGGCGAACGAACTGGTGCTGAACCACGCGCCCACCTTCTTGGGATAGGAGACATGCGCCACCAGGTTGGGACGGTTGGTAAAGCAGCATCCCAATCCAACAACATCCGAGCCGGTATACGTGATGTAGAGCGGCAGTCCCGTTTCCGCTTCTGTCACACCCGATACCTGCCACCCTCCCAGCACCTCGCGAGCCGCAAGATTCGAGCTTTTCGTGAACCACGGCAACGTATAAACGTAGCTCACATTGAAGATGTTGCGCCGGTCGAACCCTGTATCCGAGCCGCGATCGTATCGCGGATTGTAGGGATTGGAAAGACCGCCGAGATCGTTGGTGACCAAATCGATGTTATGCGACCAGGTATAGGACAACTGGGTGGTCAACCCATGTCGGTTTTCCAGGCGAACCCCAGCCTGAAGCGAGTTGTAGTTGAAGTTGGTTTCGTTTTCTTCCTGGTTGATGCTGTTGAAGCCAGGATAGTTGACATACAAATTCGAGTTCAGTGAGCCGTTGGCAACCCCCTGTCTGTCGTCATATGGGTTGGCTGTGTTATTCGGATCGACTAGCGGCAAAGTATTGATCTGGCGGTCGTCGTTCTGGTCCCAACCGAGTGAGCCCACATACTGCACCTGCATCACGATCGAAGGCGCAAGCTCATGCTGAAGTCCCAAGCTAAAATCAGCCGTCCCAGGAGGCGGATACTTATACTTGATGTTGGTCAGCGCGGAAGGAAAAGATTGCGTTGTCGTCGCTCCAGTCAAAGCGCTCGTATTCGGATTGGAGAAGTAGATATTGGTTGCCGCCGGCTGGTAAGCGAAGGGAGGATTCAACGCTGCGTTATACACATCGTTGCCTTGAACGCGTTCGTAGAACATGCCGAAGCCGCCACGCAATACCGTCTTTCCTCTGCCATCGACATTGTAGGCAAAACCGACCCTCGGCTCGAAGGTGTCATACGAGTTTTGAACCACTCCACGCGGGAACCCGCCGACATTAGCTTCCTCGATTCCATTGAGATAGAACTGTTCGCCATCGAAGGTTGTGAGGGAGCTAGGATTAATAGTTCCAGCCGAAGTCACTGGATTGCCCAGCGATGTATCGTAGTCAGCCGGAACGAAGTTTGCGAACTGGTTGTACCGCTCAAATGCATGCGGCAAGCCGTCATAGCGAAGGCCGATGTTTAGGGTTAGCCTTGGCGTGACATGCCAGTTGTCGTTGAAGTAAACGCCGTAGTTGTTATTGACCCAATGTTTGCCGGCCAAATACTGCAGCTGTTGAAATTTGCTGGTATCGCCAAGTAAGAAGTTCAGATAGGAATCACCCGAGAAATTGCTGGAGCTGAAAGTCGCAGTCCCTTGCGTGTTCGCCTGCAATTGCTGGTTCTTGTAGTCGTGCAACCAGCTGAACCCAAACTTGAACTGATGCCGTCCCTTGGTCCACGAAAGGTCATCACGATATTGAAATCCTTCGTAGCCGTTCTTCCACGGGAAGTAGCTTGAACTCCACGTCGTATTGAGCGGCGAACCTTGCAGATCGATCTCGGGAAGCCTCGCGCCTACGTTGTCAGAGGTCGGGAAGAAGCTGGTAGCCGTCCAGCCGCTGGGTTGAACAAAACTGCTGCCGGCCCCAGCAATGGGCGTCAGCGTAATCTTGTTGCCGCTATAAAAGAAAGCGGTTTCGTTCAGCAGGTTGGGCGTATAGGTCTGCGTCAGCTTGATCGCCGCCGTGTAAGACGGATTGGTCATCGCCGTGCCCACCGTCGGGTAAGAGCTGTCACTCCACAGCGGAGGAAAGAACGTCTTGGCCATCGCGTCATGCAGGTAGTGCCCCATCAACTGGAACTTGCTGTTGACCGCATGGTCGATGCGCACCACATCTTCACGGATGTTTTCAGGAGCAGGAACGGAAGCAATATACTGCGTGCCGTTGTTGTAGTTCGGCTTAGGGAAAGTCACCGCATTCAACTCCAGCACAACATTCTGGTCGATCAGGTTCGCTGGAATGACGTTGCCAGGGAACGGCTCTCCAGGCGTCAATCCATCTTCACCATAGAGGCCACCCAAAGTGGTCGGGTAACTGTTCCCGACGTATTTTGGATCGCTGGTCTTCGGAACGCAAGGCGCCACCACACCCGTATTGCACACAGAGTTAGTTTTGGCCTCATTCCAAGGCGTGTAAGTCAGGCTTTGTCCAGCCGTGGGAAAGTTAGATGTCAGGATGGTGTTGGTAATCGTAGGCGAGCTCCCCTGAATCAGCCGCCTCCACTCTTCATTCCAGAAGAAGAACGTCCGGTTGCGGTTCTCGTTATAGACACGCGGAATCCACAACGGGCCGCTGATATTGCCCCCCGGTTCATTCAACTGAAAAGCAGGCACAGATTTGCTGAAGTAATCGGCAGCGTCGTAATCCGTATTGCGATTGAACTCGTATATCTCCCCGTGATAATTATGCGTGCCCGATTTAAGCACCATCAGCACCGTGCCGCCAGAGCCGATGCCGTAGTCAGGCTGGTAATTGCTGTCCAACGTCTGGAACTCAGCGATCGCATCCTGCGAGGGAAGATTCATGAAGCAGCCGCCACAACCGCGATCGTTCTGCTCCGCTCCATCTAGCATGTAAATGTTGTGCGTCTGGCGGGTTCCGTTGAACTCGATAGCATTCGACGATGTAAGCGCGTCGATGCCGCCGAACTGTGGCAAGTTATTGGAGACGCCCAGGCCGAGAGCCGCAAGCGAAGTGATATTGCGGCCGTTGGTCGACAACTGCGATACCTGCTCACCGCTGATCAGCGTACTGACCTCGCTGGTCTCCGACTGCACCTGCAAGGCATCTGCCGTGACGGTAACCGTTTGCCCCTGGCTGCCGACCGCAAGAGCAATGTCCTCTTCCAGAGTTTGGGCAACGTTCACCACAATATCCGTCTTGGTGTACTTCTGAAAGCCCGATACAGCAGCGCTGAGCGTGTAAGTGCCGATGCCCACATTGGCAAAGCGATAGGCCCCGGTACTGTTCGAAACTGTCTCCCTGACCTGCCCAGTCGCAGGGTTGGCGAGCGTGATCGGAGCATTCGGAACCACCGCTCCACTGGCGTCCGTCACAGTCCCATTGATCGTGGCGTTATCCTGCCCCCAAGCCACGACGCTGGCCCCGCACAACGCAATTAGCAATGCGAACCATGTCGCAAAGATGCTCCACGCCGCTCTCTTGATCGCAAGCTTTTCCACAAATTCCGGGGCGCAGTCTTGTCTCTTGACGTTGCAATCCATGTCTGCCTCCTGAGCAAACGTTTTCTAGTCCATCCAACTGCTCAACTCCGTGCTCTTTGGCTTTTTCCATGCACGGTTCGTCGCTCGTTTGTCGCGTTCCTAGCGCGGGATGAGCTACGGGATGCATCACCCGCCAGCTTGCACTTTTCGTCCTTGCCGCCTCCGCCCGAACCGAGACCCTCCCCAATTTCTTGCGGGGACGAGAAGCGATCAGCAGCGGATCCATGCCATCCAAGAAAACGGTTTCATCTGAGGCGTCTTTTCGAAGACGAACCTTGTCTCTTCCAGTCCCCAACTTCACTGAACGGTATTCCGAGCCCGGATTGCATCTCGGCTAGCAGAGTCTTCTATCTTTTCGTATGGCCATGCATAGCAAACCGTTGCAAGGCCCGCCATCGTTCAGCGAAAACCTCACGAGTGCAACGACAGCTCTGACTTCCGAGTCGCGTACAGGCGCCTTCAGCAATCGTTTTCTCAAACTCGGAATTTTTACGCCCCTATTCGCAATATTGTCAAGAGCTAATCCAGATGCGCAATCAATTGCGCATCTGCGCCTGCAACAAGAGATAAATATAGCCTTGTATCAAGGAAAATCTGCATGTATCTGTAGCGTTCAATGAGTCAGATGCAGAAACGGCGGACATCGCGATGATGCCCGCCGTTTCCGAATTCCAACAATTTGAGGAGGACAGTGCAGCCTACCAGGGCTGTCCCGATCCACCCCGCGCGAAGTTCGTACCCGGAGTAAACGAGATGCCGCGCAACACTTCTGCAAAGTGAGAGCGGCGGAGCGTCACAAAGCTCTCCTTCGCAGCCGCCGAAGCATCCGTATTGCTCAGCTTGTCTGTAATCGCAACCAGATTGTTCGGGTCGGCCCCAGGATCGCCTCCGCCGCTCACCGTCGAAGTGATCGCCCATACAGTAACCGTGCCATCGCGATTCACGCGGCCCGTAATGTTGCGCAGCCCATCGGTCGCCGGCGACCAGGGAACGCTGGTAGCCGTGTTGGTTCCAGTCGGATAGCCATCGACGGTGTACGGCGTGCCGATCTTGAGGCCATTCTGCAGCGTATAAGCCAGACTCCAGGCGCCCGTGCTCACGTTGAAAACCCACTTCTGCAATCCAGCCGTAGTCTGCGCCGCAGCATGAGTGTAGAGATCCGCGCCGCCAACATAGCCATCACCCTCATCCGCGACATAGAGCGTGTTGGCGTCGGCAAACCAGAGCCCGAAAGGATAAGCTACCGTAGTCGCAGTCTTGGCCAGCGCCGTCGGGAACCCATTCAAGATGCACAGATTGCTCGGCAATCCATCCTTCACGACCGTAGAAGCGTCGTACGCAAGCGGAGTCGTCGGCAAAGTTGCAGACGCCGAAGGCAGACCAACGCCGTTGGGGCAAGCCTTGCCCGTCGTATCCAGGAAGTAGACAGTGTTCACACCATTGCTGCCGCTGCCCTTCGAGTAATACAACACGTTGTTGAAGAGCGTCAGGCCGCGAAAGTTATCGTCCTTACCGATCTTGTCCGCCTTATCGCCCAGCTCTGTCACCGAGAAGCTGCCAACCGGCGTGGGCAATCCCGGATCCTGCTTCACTTCCGGCGTATCCAGAGCTTCGATATACTGCGTTCCAGCGCCAAGCACCACGCCCTCCGGCTGCGGATTGCTGCCATTACCGGCATTGCCCGCCGTGTACACGATATCGAGACCGTCCTTATCGTTTAGGATCGCCGCGCGGCCATTGTTTCCGCTATAAGCATTGGTCTCCGTGAAGTGGAAATGCCCCTGCGCGTCCACCACGGCCACGGCGCGGTAAAAGCTTTCGCCCACCGGGTTCGTCGGATCGACCACTCCAGGAGTATTGGCATTCGACGCGTCAATCGTATTCACCGGCGCAACGTAGTCGATGAAGGTGAGGTACTTTCCGCTGGTAGAAAGATTCAGCGCGCCTTCCGACTTCGAGCTGAAGCTGGTCACCAGTTGATCGCTCGTCGAAGTAACCCACGGCTGCAAGCTGTTCGGCAGCTCCAGCGAACCAAGCGGCCATCCATCCGGAGTCAGCTGCTCCAGAAACAACCGCGAGGTGATGCCAAAGCTCCCATCGTAAATATCGTTGTTGAAGACATACGGATAGAGCCCGTTGTTGGTCGCTCCAGTGCTCGCCGAGCAACCGCCCTGAGTGCTGGCGCAATTCGGAGGCAATATCTCGCCCACCGTCACATTCGACGCCTTGTTGTCGTACACACTGCGGCTCAAAACCAGGTTGCCAGGGAAGAACTGAAAATCCTGGTCATGGTCGTGGTGATCTCGACCGCCGTCGTAGGGGCCCTGAGCCTGCAATACCGCGCTCCCGGCAAAGGAGGTCAGGGCTAATGTAAAGATTGTGCCCGCAATCGAAAGCCTGCGATGCAATCGTTTCAACGCAACAACATTCATGAATCGTCTCCTGCTGCACGGGAAAGGACGAAACCCGGCGCGGCACGAATGCTAGCAGCGCACTATTACAGATGGGTTACGGTTAGTGCATGCCGAAAATTCAGCAATGCTTCCTGCAACCCCGCGAGAAAGAGAGAATCATCCCATGAGAGGGAAATCAGTTGGGGTCGCGTTTCTCATGTTAGCGCTGGCGGTGTTACGGCAGTTCTCCTCCCCAGCAGAGGCGCAGTCAGGCAATCCTGCGCCTCCTCACAACGGACCTCAGGGTTGGGGTCCAGGCAGCCGCGAGCAAGTCGTCTCGTCTCAGACTCTGCAAATCGGCGGCGCAACCCTGCAGGTCGACTTCGCCGCCGGCGCCCTCGACTTAACGCCTGCGCAGATTCTCCCATGGCTCCAGCACGCAGCCCAAGCCGTCACCGTCTACTACGGCCACTTCCCCGTCCCGCGCGCCCACATCCTCATTGTGCCAGTCGTAGATAGGAGCGGAGTATTGCAAGGCGCCACTTGGGGCGACATGCACGGCTGGCCCGGATTCACGCGCATCCGGCTCGGCCAGCACACCACCGTGCAAGACCTGACCGAAGACTGGACCATGACCCACGAACTGGTCCACATGGCCTTCCCCAGCCTCCCCGACGACCAGCATTGGATGGAAGAGGGACTGGCCACCTACATCGAACCCATCGCCCGCGTCCAGACCGGCGAACTATCCGCAAACCAAGTCTGGCGCGACATGATGGACGGCATGATCAAGGGTGAGCCCGCTCCCGGCGACCAGGGCCTAGACCGCACCCACACCTGGGGCCGCACCTACTGGGGAGGCGCGCTCTTCTGCCTGGTCGCCGATATCAACATTCGCAGGCAAACCAACAACCGCAAAGGCCTTCAAGACGCCTTGCGCGCCATCGTAAAGGCCGGTGGAACGATCGACCACGGCTGGCCACTCATGAATGCGCTAGAAATCGGCGACCAAGCCACCGGAACCAGAGTCCTCACCAACCAGTACAAGCAGTGGAGCCAATCCCCATCCCCCGTCGACCTGCCTAAGCTGTGGAAGGATCTCGGTGTAAGCGCAGGGCAGACCGGCGCGGAATTCAACTCCAACGCTCCGTTGGCGCAGATTCGCGACGCCATCGCAACCCGCCAACCATGACTTACCGGAAGTCAGCCCCGATGCCCACGCCGCCACAAAAGCAGCGCCAGCAGTAAAAAGAAAACCGCAACGGCAGTAATCCGCAAAACCAAGGGATGCGGCGGAATCGCAAATATCCCAGCCAGATTCGCCATAACTACGCCATCGGCCGGGCAATCGGCCGCACCGGCCCGTTGTACCGGCCCAGCAGCGCATTCCAGCGAATCACCGCCATCTCCCGTAGCATGTGAAAACCGTCGCGCAGGTAGCTGATCCGGCTGCGCTCGTCGTGTCCCCAGGTCACCGGCACCTCATCCACGCGCAGATGACGCTTGCTGGCGATAAATAGGATCTCCGGATCGAATCCCCATCCCTGAATCGTCTGCAACTGAAAGACCGTCTGCGCTGCCTGACGCGTAAACGCCTTAAATCCACATTGCGTATCGTGAAAGCGCAGTCCCATCACCGTTCGCGTAATGAGATTGAAGCAGCGCCCGAAAAACTGACGGTAGAGCGGCTGACGATGAATCTGCCGGCTGCGATCCACCCAGCGCGATCCGATCGCAATGTCGGCTCCGTCGCGAATCGCCGCGAACAGCCGGTCTGCCTCGCGGATGGGAGCGGACAGATCCGCGTCGGTGAACATCACAATTTCGCCCTGCGCCTGCAGCAGCCCATTGCGGACCGAATAACCTTTGCCCCGATTGCCAGGATTTTCCAGAAGCCGCACCTCGGGAGCGTTGAGCGCAAAATCCAGAACCTGCCGCGCCGTCGTGTCCGTCGAGCCGTCGTTGACCACGATGACTTCAGCATTCCAGCCTTCGCTGCGGATGCAGTTCACCACCTCCCGCAAGGTAGCCTCTATGCGGGCGCTTTCGTTGTATGCGGGAATGACAATGCTCGACGCGGGATAGCCGGACACGAACGGGGAACCTTTCTGGCGATTGCGGAGAAGTCCAGTCAAATACCTTGTCATCATACCGGAGCGGACCATCTCCGGACCGGAAGGTCGCTGGCGACGAGTCTGGGCCAATTCTTGGATGGAAAATTGTTCAAAAGTGGTCCAAGCCATTCAATTTGCACAGGAAACCACTTTTTGGGGTAGGCTAAGGAGAATCCGGTTATTCTTGGAGTCGGAGGCCCATCGGCATGACCAAAGCAGACCTTGTGGAGAAGGTGACGCAACTAGGCGATCTGACCCGTCGTGATGGCGAGGTAATCGTCGAGACCATCTTCGACTCAGTGATTGCGGCCCTGCAATCCGGAGACAAGATTGAGATTCGCGGTTTCGGCTCGTTCCGCATCCGGGAGCGCAATCCCCGTATCGGCCGCAACCCCAAGACCGGCGACCGCGTCGACGTTCCCGCCAAGCGTGTACCCTACTTCAAACCATCCAAAGAACTCCGCGACCTCGTCAACCCCGGCGAAGCCGCGTCCGAATAAGCGGACAGACCACCAAATCTTCAGAGAAATTTCCCTCGCTGCGTCGAATCGCCATGCAGACTCGCGTTACCGTGAGTCTGCATGTGCAACCAGAACCGCAATGGGCGCGAATCTTCGCCTCCGTTATCAGACTGCGTCCAGCCCCCGCAACTTGCGGACCGTCGTATCTCCACCTATCGAGGACTGGCAATTCGACGACTGGCAATCTCAGATACGATAATTGCATCCTCGCAGGTCGCTCAACAGGGGAAATGAGCGTCGCATAAACCCTTTGAACCTTTGACCACCCGGTTGCCCGTTCGCTTTCTTGGAAAGAGTCGATTTTCAGGACGGCTCGTCTCTTCATCCAAACGAGAGCCTGCTGGCCACGGATGCTGGTTGCCGATAGAAATCTCGAGCGGCAAAATAGGGAGACGTTTGCGTGGAAACCGCTTCCAATCCGCAAAACCAGGCCGCCAAAACGCGGAGCCGTGTCACCAAGAAAGGACACTCCCCACTGTTGCGCGCCGCTATCGGAATTCGCTCTCCGAGCGGCTGGCTTCATCTGGACCATTGCGCCGTTGCCTATGAAGAGATCCCCGACGGCGACCCGAAAGCGCAGCCCATCGTCTGTCTGCATGCGGCCGGCAGCGGCAGCCGAGAATTTTACCCACTTCGCAGCCGCCCAATCGGCAGCCGTCTGATTTTTGTCGACTGGCCCGGCCACGGGCGATCCGGCCCAATTCCCGCCGAATCCACGCAAAAGCTGACCGTGGAATTCGCCGCTGCCATCCTCCATCATCTGCTCGACCGGCTCGGAATCGACAGACCTATCCTTTTAGGCAGCGGATTTGGCGCTGCAGCGGCCATTCGCTTCGCCGCCAGCTTTCCTGATCGAACCGCCGGACTGGCCCTCTGCCAACCTGCGGGTTTGTTGCCCGCAAGCAGCGCCGGGCCCGTTTCCACCCGCAGCAAATTTGGAATCAACGCCATGCTCCGTCGAATGCAAAGACTTGCGCCTGAAAAGACCGGTAGCGACACCGCGCTTGCAGCCAAACGCCAGGCCCTCCGCCTGGAAATCCTGCGGCCAGACATGCGCCCAGCCATCGCAGCCATCCGAACTTCTTTGGAGCAATCCACTACGAGCCTGCGATCGGCTCTCGATGCTCTCACCTGCCCCACTCTTTTCGCCCTCTCCCGTGACAACCAGGATTGCCCGCTGCGCAAATACATCGCCCTCCTCGATCCCTCCCTCGCCTTGGCGCCGAAACATCGCTACACGGTCTTTTCCGGTGCCTTCCACCCCATTTGGGAGGAGCCCGAACGCTTCTCCCAGATGCTCTTAAGCTTCGTACAGGCGCAACTGCCGCTGGCAAGACACACCCACGCTTGGATCGTCTCTGAAGTCGACTGGCCCACAAAAGACAACAACCTCTGGAAGTGCGTGCATCCCGACTGCGGCGCAGAACGCGTTCTCCCAGTAGGCCGCAACGCCAACGCGGAAACCCAGCGCGATTGATAGCGCGGTTGATTCTGATAGAGGCTCTGGCTAACGAATTCCAATCACGGCCATCATTCGCCCCGCATGGCCGCCCGAGGCGCGATGCGAAAAAAACAACTCCGGCTGACAACTGGTGCACCCGCCCACCACGGCAATTGAGCCGGCCGCCAGACCCGCTGCGAGCAACTGCCTGCGGTTCGCCTCCACCAGATCGAGACGCAAATCGTTCTCAGAACGAGTGAAAAGCTCCTCGGCATAGGAAAAATTGGCCTCAAACCGCGACCGCACCTCGCCGCCTACGGTGTAGCAGCAGGCTCCAATCCCCGATCCGATCGCCGCCATCAGTTGCGCAGGCTTCGAGCCGAAATTCCGCTCCATGCGTCCCACCCCCAGCTCGACAATGCGCGCCACCGTCCCCCGCCAGCCAGCGTGGAAGGCGCCAACCGCCCGCCGCTCCGGGTCTACGACCAGCACCGGAATGCAATCCGCCGTCTGGACGCCGATCAGCAGCCCGCACTGCGCTGTCATAATCCCATCCGCCTCTGGAATCGCAGCCGGGACCACCGTATCCGCAGCAACGCTGATACACGAGTGCACTTGGCGGAGCGTTCGCAACGGCGTCGCACGGCTCCCGGAAACGGCTTCGATGAAGCGCAACCGGTTCTCGCACACATTTTCAGCCGTATCCGCAGCCGTAAATCCAAGATTCAATTGCCCCAAACCCACGCAATCCTGATCCCTGCGGTCCTGCTCGGCACAGTCTCGCAGCCCCTCCGGCAGGTACACGCGGCTAACTCCACCCCAATGGGTGCTGAACCCATGCCAAAGCCAGTCCAAACCGCTCCAGGCAGGAACCACCAGCACACCCACGCCATTCTCTGCACAAGCCACCGAAGCAGTCAGATTGTGAGCGGTAGCCATCCTGCCTCCGATTTATCTGATTGTAGATGCCGCCGACGCCAAGCTCTGAAGTTCCCAACACCACTGCTGTTAGCGCAATCGTTGTCATCCTAAGTGGAGCAAAGGATCTTTCTTTTCCGCGACTTACACGAAAATTCATGCTTCAGGGTATGCAATCGATCTAAGATTTACCAACCTGTAGTTTCACGAAGTAGATCCGAGATCGCAAGAAAATCACCCAAATGAGCATTGGGCCCGCCTTCCGGCGGGCCCACTCGAGAGGCAATGTAGATGGGAGTTTCTGTGGATCGATTGAGGGGAGTCCGTTTCCGGACCAACAACGGAGAAAGAAGCGCTTTGGTGGGGAAGTACTACAGCGGTTGCCTCTGCTGGTTATCTGATATGACGCCGGTTCTCACGAATTAGTTGTAAGAGGTTCTGCATTTTTTTTTGCAATGTGAGACAACCTTTCTGGAGCCCGGTTTACCTGTTGCCCAAACAGGCACTCCCGTTACTCAATCGCCAATTCCCGCCTTGCGCCGCGAGCTGCCAGACGGCAAGCTCAAATATATGAAAAAGGTGTACCTCTATCTTGCCGCGATTCTGCTCTTGATCGGGGCATTCTACGTCTGGGGACACCGTCGCGATTTCGGATTCTTACAAGCGATCTTGCCTTCCAGAACCCCCGAAGGGCTCGTCGCAGGCCCCAGCGCCCCGCAGCAATTGGACTGGCAGCCTGTGGACGAATCCTCCCAGGGATTCAAGCTGGAGATGCCCGCGGACCCCAAACGCGTCGTCGTTCAGGCAACCAACGAGACTGGCTCAACCGAGCCCATCAGTATGCTGGAGGCCAAGCCCGATGACGGCCACAGTTACGCTATCGCCTGGGCCGACAAACCGCCCGTCGCCCGCATGAACGACCTGATCGCCGATAAAACCTTGGACCAGGCCCGTGACGGTGCCCTCACCCGCACCTCCACCACCCTGGTCAGTGAGGTCCGCAACAGCACTCAGGGATTCCCTGGCCGCGATGTCGTCGCCCACAACGTAGGCGGCGGCATCCTGGACGCCCGCTTCATCTACGCCGGCTCCCGCCTCTACATGCTCATGGCGACCTCGCCCTCGGCGCCGGGCCGCCATGAAGAAGAAGTCATCCGCTTCTTCAACTCCTTCACCATCGCCAGCAATACCCAAATCCCAGAAACTATCCCCGCCGCAACCCAATAAACCTGCCATCGCACTCTCACCCACCGGAGTCTAAGCGCCCACCCAGGCTGGGCCATTGTCCTTCTGGCGCGGACGCAGGGAACTCATTTCACCGGCCGCAACATCTTCGCCATAAAGTGCGTAATCAGCCCCACCGGCAAAAAGCGCACCGCCATCGCCGACGCCCTTCCCCCAAAATAAGGAATGATCGTGCGTTTGCCGGCTGCCAACGCCTCCAGCCCCAGTCGTGCTACCTCTTCTGCGGATTGCCTCTTCCGATTGCTCATCCTCGCCGCGCCGGACGCTTTATCCGCGCCCGCCACCGCAAAGAATTCGCTCTCCGTCGGTCCCGGACAAAGCGCCGTCACATGCACCCCAAAGGGCGCAACCTCTGCAGCCAGCCCTAGTGAGAAAAAACGATCAAAGGCTTTGGTTGCCGCATAGGTCGAGAGGAACGGAATCGGCTGAAAGCTCGCCACGGACGAAAGCACCAGCACCCATCCCCGCCGCCGCTCCACCATCGCCGGCACAAACAGCCGCGAGAGATGCACCACAGCCTCGCAATTCACCCGAACCTGGCTCAACTCCTGCTCCAGATCCGTCGCAGCAAACTCGCCGTACTGCCCCAGCCCGGCATTGTTGACCAGAATGTCAACCGCCAGCCCGGCCCCAACTGTCGCATCGTAGATCGCCTGCGGAGCCTCGGGACGAGTGAGATCGGCCAGCACAATGCGGACCTCAGTCCCCTGCGCACTCAGCTCAGCAGCCAGCGCCTCCAGCCGCTCCTTCCGGCGCGCGGTAAGGATCAGCTTCGCGCCATTCCGAGCCAGCTCCCGCGCCAGCGCCACGCCAATCCCCGCGCTCGCACCCGTCACCAGCGCCCATTTGCCCTTGAAATCCCCAAGACTCGCCATGCGCCGATCATAGCGGACCGGATTCTACCTGCGGTACACCTCGCGCCGGTTGCCGACGCGAACAATCAGGATTTGCACTCTCTGGTCTTCAATACTGGCGATGATTCGGTAGTCACCTACGCGATATTTCCAAAGCTCGCTGCCCTTCAATGCCTCACCAATGCTGCGCGGATTGTCGAGAGCAGCAACGCGCTCTGTCAGGAATCGCAACACCCGCTCCCGAATTTGTGGGTCGAGCTTGTCAAGATCTCGCTTGGCCTGGCGTTCGAAAGCGATCGTCCAACTCATTTCCCAGCTTCAACCAGTTCGCCCTTTTCGCCCACCGCAAGCCCATACGACTTCATCACTTCATCGAGCGAGATCGTGCCACTCCGCCCAGCCCGCAGATCGGCCAGACGCTGCTCGGCAAGATAGACATCTTCCAAATCATCCAGATATTCGAGAATCGCCTCTCGGGCATAGTAGGTCTTGGTGCGGCCCGTTGCTTTGGACAGGGCATCCAACCGCTTCTCAATCTCTTCCGGCAGACGAATTGCCAGCATCTTGGGCCTCCAGCAGAAAACGCTATACAAGTATAGCATCGGCAGATTTAAGCTCCGATAGCCGCCAGCTCCGCCTCGAACTCCTCATTCAGCCAATTGGTGAACGCCGAAAACTCCTCATCCCGTCCCAGAAAATCCCGCACCATCTGCCGCCCCGGCCGCGACCCACCCTGCTCGATCACCGCCTTGCGATACTTCGCCGCCGCCGCGCATCCCAGCAGATTTGCCGGATCGAACTGCGCAAAGAAATCCAGCGCAATCACCTTGTCGAAGGCATACGTGTAGTAGTTCGACGAATAGCCCATAAGATGGCCAAAGCTCGCATACATGCGATTGCCGTCGATCCACTGCCATGGCTGCAAGCTCTCATACAGCGACTTCGTCACCCGGTCCAGGTCGATCCCTGCCGGATCCTGATCGTGCAAGTCGAGCGAAAGCGTCGTGTAATACAACTGCGTCCTCATGCCGTCGGCGCGTCCAAAGGCTCCAGCCAGCTTCATCTTCTGGATCAGCTCTGCAGGCAGCACCTCGCCCGTCTCGTAGTGCCGCGCAAAGCTCTGCAGCAGCGCCACATCGCGGAAAAACTCCTCCAGCATCTGCGATGGCACTTCGATAAAGTCGCCCTCGGTCGCAAATCCAGAAAGCCCAGCCCACTCCGTCTGCCCACCTAAAATCGCATGCATCAGATGGCCAAACTCGTGGAAATACGTGACCACGTCGTTGTACTGCATCAGTCCGGGGTCTGTGACTTTACCGCTCTCGTCGACCTCCGGCCGCGGGAAGTTGCAGATCAACCCAGCCTCCGGCAGATACCGCCCACGCACCCCCGTAACCACCGGCGTCGCCGAGAACCACTTGTCCTTGCCGTCGCGCGGATGCATATCCAGATAGAAGCGCCCCACCGCCGTCTCGCCATCGACATCCAGCACATCGAACACCGAAACATCCGCGTGCCATCCCGGCGCCGTAGATTTCCGGAAGGTCACGCCAAACAACTTGGAAGCCGTATCCAGCACCCCCCGCTCCACCTGCGCATAAGGGAAATATGGCCGCACCGACTGCGAATCGAAGGCAAACGCCTCGCGCCGGTACTGCTCATACCAATATCCCCGGCTGGCCGCATTCATCACCTTCAGATCGGGCTTCTGTTTCTGCGCAAACTCCAGCACCATGCCATATTCACGTTCTGCTCCCGCGCGGCTCGCCGCTTCCAGCTTGGCGATAAAGCCGCGCACATTAGCCGCCGACTCCATCATCTGGTCCGCCGTCGCCAGATTCGCCCAGCTACTGAAGCCAAGCAGCGTCGCAATCTCCTGCCGGACGGCAAGCAGATCCAGCAAAATCTGCTGGTTCGCCGGATACGCCCGCGTGTTGTACGCCAAAAACATCCGTTCCCGCAGCTTATCGCTCTTGGCAAAGGTCATTACCGGCTGCATATCCGGCTGATCGGTGGTCAGCACAAAATGCCCATCGCAGTTCGGCGTGTGGCGCGCCAGATAATCCGCAGGCAATCCGTCCAACTCGTCCGCATTATGAACGACGACCGTCTTCGCGCCCTCTTGAATATTCCGGCTAAACTCCAGCGAAAGCCGCGTCGCCTTCTCATGCAGCTGATGCAGATGAGCCCGCGTCGCCTCGTCCTTGTCCACACCAGCCAGCCGATAACTCAGCAGCGTGCGCTCCACATAATGCTTCGTAGGCTCACTTGCTCCTTCGAGGTCGATTGCCGAAAGCGCCAGATACACATCGCGATTCAAGCTGAGCGCTGTACCAGCCTGCGCCACGCGCTGCGCCTCGTCCTGCGCCTGATCCCGAACCGCCTTATCCGCAGCCACGGAATTCAACACTCCAGCCTGCGCCCCCGCCAGATTCAGCTGTTCCACCGCCACGTCATACAACCGCAGCGAATTCTCCGGCGTCCGCTCGCCCGTCACCGCCAACAGCGCGGCAATCGCCGCCTCATGCGCCGCAAGACAACCGGAAACCCACGCCTTCAGCTCCTCGGCCGTTAAATCCCCTGAAGCCGAAGCCTCCCACGCATGAATCCCAGTTGTAATTTCCAGAACAGAATTCCCAGCAGCACTCGATGCAACGCTCATAGCTCACCAGCTCCTTCAACACTATAGGTTGCCACATTGGAGCGGGTCTCTGGCTACCCGGCGCAGGCGAAGGAAAATTTCAGCAAAAACCTGACCGGTTTCGACCGTATCGGCGCCAATCCTACTGGACGGGGGCGGTATGCCGTACCAGCAGAATCTTCGGCCCCGCCGACCGGTTGACTATCTCCTCAACCAGCCCGAGCAGCTCGAACGCATTCGCAGGAATCGCTCCCACAAAGCGCACCTTCCCGCGCTTATCCATCACCACCCCCAGCGGAAACTCCGCCTCCGTCGTAGCCGTTCAACACAACTTGGAAAACAACAGAAATCTCACTCCGCCCGCAACGCCTGCATCGGATCCACCCCAGCCGCGCGCCGCGCCGGCAGCCAAGCTGCCGCAAGACCGCCAATCAGCAGCAGCAAAGTCACCGCCGCCATCGTCCACGGGTCGTTGGACTTTACTTCATAGAGAAAGGTCTTCAACCCCTGCGTCGCCACATACGCCAGCCCCAACCCAATCGCCAATCCAGCCACCAGCATCCAAGCCGCCTGCCTCAGCACCAGCCCCATCACGTTCGCCCGCTGCGCGCCGAGAGCAATGCGCAATCCCATCTCGCGAGTCCGCTGCGCCACCAGATAAGCCAGCAATCCATAAATCCCAGCAACGCACAAAAACAGCGCAGATCCGCCAAAGATCTCCAGCAACTGCGCCGCCAGCCGCTGACTCCCAAACGAATCCTCCACAATCTCATCCATCGTCGTGAATTTGCTATCCGCCAGGTCAGGACTTGCCTTGCGCATCGCTTCGCGCAGCTCCGGCAAGATCGCCGCCGGGCTCATCGCCGTCCGCACAGCCATATCCATGGCCACACCCTCTGCGCCCTTATAAAAACCCGTCTCCGGCGTGATCTGCGGAATGCAGACCTCAACCTCCGGCCTCGGCGGCGCAGCTGCTGACACCTGCCGCTCATCCTCGAAAACACCAACCACCTCCGCACGGCGTTTCGAATCCAGACTGAGCAGATGCTCTCCAAGAATCTTCCCCGGATCGCGCTCGTCTCCGAAATACGCCTTCACGAAAGCCCGATTCACCAGCACCACCGCCTGCGAACTCGCCGTGTCCTGGTCGTTGAAGAATCGCCCTCGCACCATGCTGAAGCCCAACACCCGCTGCATCCCCGGCCCCACCGCGCGAAACTCCGCTCGAATATTCCCCCTGCGAATATCGTCGGCGCTCTTACCGCCGTACAAACTGAATTCCATGTGGAACGTGTGATCCATCGGCGCCTGGCTCATCAGCGTCGCCGCCTCCACGCCCGGCAGATGATTCACGCGATCCACAAGCGGCTGGTAAAGCTCCGTCGTCATATTCCTGCCCGCAAACTTATACGCCGGAATCGTCATCTGCGCCACCATCACATGCTCCGTGCGAAACCCAAGCGGCACATGCCTGAGCGCATAAATCGTCCGCAGCAACAACCCACATCCCACCAGCAGCGTCAGCGACAAAGCGATCTCCGTAATCACCAGCAGAGCCCGCATCCGATGCTGCGCCCGTCCCATCCCCTGTTGCGGAGCGCCCTGCCGCAGTAGAGGTTCAATCTCGGCCCGCACCGCGCCCACCGCAGGCCAAACCGAGATCAACAGCGCGGTTGTAATGGTGAGCACAAGCAACCCCGCAAGCACCGCCCAATTCGGCGTCAACGGCTCATGCATGCTGAACTGCATCTCCAGCGCATGCTCGAAAACCCGCAGCATCGCCATCGCCAGCCCAAGGCCAAGCAAAGACCCGCATCCACTCAGCAGCAATCCTTCCATCAGCAGTTGCCGCACAATCTGCCATCGGCTAGCTCCCAGCGCGCCACGCACCGCCAGCTCCCGCTGCCGCCCAGTCGCCCGCGCCAACATCAGACTCGCGACATTGACGCAGGCAATCAGCCACAGCATCCCCGCAGCGCCCAGCAAGGCTAGCAGCGCTTTCTGCGTCTTCCCGCCCGCTAGCGAGTCGGCATATCGTTCCAGCCGCACCCCACCCGCCTCATCGCGATAGTCTGCATCTGTAAAGCTCTTCGATACGTCCGCCTGAATAACCTTCAACTCCGCGTCCGCCTGGCTCAGACTCGCGCCCGACCTAAGGCGCGCAATCGTCTCATACTCCGGCGTCACATTGTGCACCCGCGTAGCATCCGCCTTGCCCAACACCAGCGGCGTCCAGACCAGAGGATAATCGGCCTTCAAGGGAAACGTAACTCCGTGCGGCATCACCCCAATCACCACAAACGACATCCCATCGAGCCGCACCGTCTTGCCCAGCGCCGAATCCAACCCTCCAAAGACCACGCGCCACGCCGTGTCGCTCAAGATCGCCGCGTGCGCATCCTGCGGATCGACCGCACCGGTCGTTTTATCGGCAACAAATCCGCGGCCTAGCGCTGGATGCACCCCAAGCGTCTCAAACAGATTGGCGCTAACCGCTCGGTTGGAGACGTGCGTCGACTCATCGCCTTCCTCTAAAAAAGAGACCTGTTTCTCGTTGCCGCCATAGAAAGCAATCTTGCTCAGTTCCTGGCTACGCCGTTGCCATTGCTCGATATCCAAATACGGCGCGCCATATTGCTGCTCGCCTTTCTTGCTCATCTCATGGATCTCAACGACTTTGTCCGGATCTTGGTATGGCAACCTGCGCAGCAAAACGCGATCGACTACAGTAAACATCGCGCAAGCCGACCCAACCCCCACCGCCAGCGTAAGAATCACACTCACCGAAAATCCCGAAGACCGCCGCAACACCCGCACCGCATAAGCGAGGTCACGCATCAGCCGTTCCAGCCAACTCCATCGCCAGTAGCCATGCGTTACATCCCGCACCAGCCCAATATTGCCAAATTCCAGCCGCGCCGCACGCTCAGCCTCCTGGCGTGATTCACCCCGTTCGACGCGCGCCTGCACATCCATAGCAATATGCGTGCGAATTTCCTCCGCCAGTTCATCCTTCCGCCGCTCAAACCAACCCCGCCAGAAGCTCATGCCTCGCCCCCTTCGAAAATTCTCCAATCTCGTCCCTTGTAGCAACTCAATGCAATTCGGTACCGGTTGCATCCCAACATAGATGTAGACACCCTACCCCCAATAGCCGTAGCCCGTCTACCCCCCTCTACACTTCCGTAATAGCTTTTCTGTGTAGAACAGTCGAAGTCGCCCCAAAAGAATCACTTACACTCAGCGCTCCTGTACGATAGGCTCTTGCTTTGCGGCTTAGACAGTTTTAAGATGCCGCAATTGCCGCATGTCGCATATTCAATCCATTTCGCCAGCAGCTTATCTCCGATCCCGCGTCGGGCGGGTGTGCGTCGCCCTCAAAGGACGCACCGTCCCGGCTCTTCTAGAGCACGCGGAGGCGGCGCTCGCCGAGTCGCAATTCCTGGAGTTCCGTCTGGATTCGCTCGAAAATCCCGCCGCAGCCGTTGCGCCCATCGGCAAATTCCTGGCCACGCACAAAGAAGTCGTCGCCATCGCCACCTGCCGCCGCAAGCCCTTCGGCGGAGGTTTTTCTGGCACGCTTGCCCAAGAGCTGAACATTCTCGCCTCAGCCACCGAAGCCGGATTCGCCCTGATTGATCTGGAAATCGAGTCGGCAGAAGCCTGCTCCGCCTTCGAACTGGAGACGTTGCGCAACACCAGCGCCGCCTTGCTGATCAGCTACCACGATTTCCAGAACGCAATCGATCCGGAGGCTACGTTCACCCGCATCCAGCGTTTTGAGCCCGATTTCGTCAAGATCGTCAGCACCGCCCACAGCCTCACCGACAGCCTCAATCTGCTCAAATGGATGAACAGCCGCTCCGGAGACGCTCAGCTAGTCGCCATCGCCATGGGAGAGGCGGGCGTCGTCAGCCGCATCCTCAGCCTCCGCGCTGGCTCCAGCTTCACCTTCGCCTCTGCCTCCGACGGCGTCGAGACCGCGCCCGGCCAGGTGACTGCCCGCGCACTCAAAGACCTCTATCAGATCGAACAGATCGACCAGGCCACCCGCATCTACGGCGTCGCCGGCAATCCCGTCGCCCACTCACTGTCGCCGCTCATGCAGAACAGCGCCTTCCACCGCGAGCGCATCAACGCCGTCTACCTCCCTTTGAAAACCGAGTCTGTCCAGGACCTGCTCACTCTCGCCCGCCAGCTCCCCTTAAGCGGCATCAGCGTCACCATGCCGCTCAAGCAGCAGGTACTGAGCGCCTTAGCCAACGTCGATCCGCTCACCGCCAAGCTGGGAGCCTGCAACACCATCCGCACCGGCGCTGACGGCAAGCTCTACGGCTTCAATACCGATGTAACAGGCATTGTCCGCCCCCTCGAAAAGCGAATGTCTCTCAAAGGCGCGCGAGTTCTGGTTCTCGGCGCTGGCGGAGCCGCGCGAGCCGCAGTTTACGGCCTCGCCGAAAAAGGCGCCCGCGTCTCCATATGGAGCCGCAAGGAATCCACCGCCAGAGAACTAGCCGCCAGTGCCGGCGCGTCCGCCATTTCCCGCCTTGAGATCGCTGCGAGCGAGTTCGACATCCTGATCAACGCCACCCCTTGCGGCATGCACGGCAACAGCCATCCGCTTCCTCTCGAACCGGAAGAGTGGAAAGCGCGCTTGGTCTTTGACCTTGTCTACAACCCGCTCGACACGCCGCTACTCCAGGCCGCTCGCGCCCGCGGCATCCCCACCATCCAAGGAGTGGAGATGTTCGTTCACCAGGGCGCACGCCAGTTCGAGCTCTGGACCGGCAAACCCGCTCCCGAATCCGAAATGTTGCGTGTCGTGCTCTTCGCGCTCACCAAGGCCCAGGCTCATGCAGCCGGAACCAAGGAATAGGGAACAATAGGTGCAGTATTCGTTCCCGCTTGTTCCATCTTGTCCTATTCTGATCTCTGATCCCTGTCCCCTGATCTCTGTTCTCTATATATTGGAAGGGAAAGGTCTTCGATGAACGATCCGCAGAATCTAGGCTTGGGAGAATTGGGCCAGCGCGTGCAAGCGATGAGCGACCCGGCTCCCGACTCGCGTCTGCGTCCCTACCAGGGAGCACCCTTGCCGGTCGGCCCCGCTTCAAACGGCCGCCCCATCCCTCCCTACGAGCCACTGCCGCGGGAGCCACTGGAAGACGTACGCATCTCTCCTTTGCCGCCAGCTCCAACCATCCCGTATTCCGCCCACCCCCTGTATACCCCTGGCCCAGTTGCAATTCCCGGCTACGATACGGCTTACCCAACCGGGCACGGCGCCGCATCGGCCAACGGACCAAGCTCCAACTTCACTGATCCAAGTCCGAGTGGTAATCCAAGCGCTAGTCCAAGCGCTCCTCCGGCCCAGCATCCAACTCCTGAGCCAGCCTCCAACTGGGAGCATGTCGTAGCCGCCAGCCAATCCTCAAGCTATGGCTCCTCCTCAGTTGAAGCTTCCGGACCATCGACTCCATCTGCCGGCCAGTCCCCGATCGCGCCAATAGATCCAAACGCTCCCAAATCGGGATTCCAGCGGGCCATTGATGCCGTTCGCTCTACTTTGCCGCTGGTACAACGGCTTTTGCCGCTCCTGGATGGCAATTTTGCCACCGCGATTAGCGCGCTGGTTGCCCCGCAACCCCATCCCGCACATCCCCCTACTCCAGTCAAGGTCGACCTCGAACCCGTCGAACGAGGCCTGGCCGAGGTACGAACCAGCCATCGCGAGCTGCGCACCCAGGTGCAAGAGCAAGGAACCTCCCTCAAGCGGGTCGAAGACCAGCTCGACCGCGTTCGCGAAGCTACCGACCGTAACACTCTGGAACAACAAGAGTTAGTCGAAGATCTTCGCTCCGTCGGCAGCCGCGTCAACATCTTCGCGATCGTCGGATTGGTGCTCCTGGCGATTTCCCTGGTTCTGAATGTCTTCCTGTTGGTTCAGTTGCAGCACATCCTCCGCTAGAGCAAATCAGAGCAACCATGTCCAGCGGAGGAGATGTCAGACAGCATTTTTCCTCGATAAAAATGCTACCGGGCAGATTCCGTCCGGATACACCTACTCTGATTTTGCTCTAATTCTCGCCTTCTCCAGCCTCGCTCTACGCCCAAACCCACTCCGCTGAGGCATTCTTCCGTCTAGAAACCGGCGAATTTTGATTTTCCTGAGACGGGTTCCGATTCCCATTTCTGTACGAGAGAATACGATTACTTTCGTCAGTATTTATGACATTTCAATATATTTCCACAACACAAACACCATTTCGCATTTCCTGCTTCCATTTTGGGATTTCGAGATATGAGACATTGCCAGTCGTATTTTGCAAAGACTACTATTCGCCTTAGTTCAGTTCCTTTAGAAACTTTTTGGAACCTGACTGCTCGCTTACGGATGCAGCTTCAATCGGCTTTGCGAACATAACCAACGATGTAACCAGATAACAACTCAAGGCGGCGACTACCTACGCCGACTCATGGAGCGTGCACGTTATGGCATGGTATGCCTATTGCATCGGTGAAAAACAGGCCTTTCCAGAATTAGCCCGCCATCGAAAACCCATTCCACTCGAATCCGTACTTGGCGTAAGTGGAAATCAGGTTTTCCTCTATCCTGCCAGTGATTTAGCCATCGTCGTCAGCGAACACAACCCAGCCGAAACTCTCAATCAAAAAGCCGGCGTCGACCACGCCAGAGTTATCGCTGACTGTTTCAAACATTCCACCGTTTTACCGTTCCGTTTTGGAACCGTCTTTCAAGACGATGAGGGACTTCGTAAGTCGATTCGCTCCAACCAGCGCCAGTTTCAAAGCAATCTCGAACGCCTGCATGGAAAAACCGAGATGCACCTCAAAATCCATGTAGACGCTTGCTGCACCAAGGATCTCGAAAAACACCTGCCGCTCGAAGGTGTGGGCAAAGAATATCTCTCCAACCTGCGAGAAACTGCGGCCCGCCAGCGCGAACGCCAGACCAGAGCGCGAGCGGTGAGCTTCCAGATGCACCGCATGTTCTCTCCTTTAGACGAAGAAGTAAGCTGCCGGATGACCGAAAGCGGCAAGATGCTGCTGGATATCGCGCATCTGATCGACCGCAAGTGCGTCGAGCGCTACCAGAACAAATTCACCACCACCAGCGCCATGATGAAGGAATGCGTTCTGCAGCTTTCCGGACCCTGGCCGCCATACCACTTCGTCCACCGGCTCACCCGCGGAGCTCACGTCCCGGCGCAAACCCCGGCGCACGCGCCAGCCGTGGCCAGCACGGCCATACGCACCACGGCCGCTCAGCTGGAACCGATCCTGGCCGCCGTCTAAACTCTACGCAACCAAAAAGTAAAAGCCCCGGCCCAATTCAGGACCGGGGCTTCTTTTTCGCCGAGAGACCTGCGGCCTAGCCGTAGGCAGCCCGCAAATTTGCGTCGCGGAATTTAATCCACCGGCGACACGCTGCGCCCGCCCTTACGCGTCAGAATAAACGATTTGCGTCGATCCGCCGCCGCATGGTCGATCTTCTTCCAGAAGCCGATAAAGTAGTCCACAGCCGAGATCACCGACACCAGCGTCGCAAAATAGATCGCCGTAATCGCCGTCCATTCCACCGGCACAATGAATCCGCCGAAATTCCACTGGTACCAGCGATGCGCCAGAATGGCCGAAACCACAGCCACAATCTGGATCACCGTCTTCAGCTTGCCCAGATCGCTGGCCTGGATCGTAAGCCCCTCAGAAGCAGCAATCGACCGCAGTCCTGAGATCAGGAACTCCCGGCCAATGATCACCACCGCGATCCACACCTTGACCACGCTTGGGTTGTAGGCCACCAGCGCGATAAATGCCGCAGTCACCATGATCTTGTCCGCCAGAGGATCAAGCAGAATCCCCATGGTCGTGATCTGGCCTCGTTTGCGCGCCAGGTAACCATCCACGCCATCCGTGATCGAAGCCAGGATGAACAGAATCGACGCCATCAACTCCTGCTGCCCATCGCTTCGCCAAGGGAAGTGCGGAGAGAGCATCCAGAGCAGCAGCGGGATCATAACAATGCGGCTCAGCGTGATGGAGTTGGGCAGATTCAATGGGCATCTCAATGCGAGAGCCAAATCACCCCTCGCATAGACGCATTATATGCGTAGGCATCCTTCACCGCCGGTTGCCTACGTGGCGAAGGCTGGAAGCATGCCAATTACAACGCTTGGTTTCAGAATCCCGTAAAATCCATTGCAATGAGCCTGATCGAAGCTCAACTCACGGCAACAGAGGTTCTGAGCGCATTCCATCGGGATGAGCCGTACCTTTTTCTGGGCGCGGCATTCACGACGGTGGCCATTGTTTCCGCGGCGTACTGCGCGATTCGCCGGCGATTCGATCCGCTGTTTGTGAACCTGGCCTTATTTGCCTACCTTTACGGCCAGCGCATGCGCTTTGATTCCGAGATAATTCATTTCAGCTTGTCTCATAGCATGTTCTTGATGAGGCTTCGCACGGCCGTCTTTTACCTCGTCCCGCTTCCTGGTTTCGGCTTCTTTGAAGCTGCCGGCTTCATGGGGCGCTGGGGCAAAACAGTCATTGTTGTCGCGACCGTGATCTTTGTAAGCCTGATCGTAGGAACCATAGCCTTCGGCCCTCTGCATCTCTTCTTGCAAATCAATAACTACGTCGTGATCGTGGCGATGCTTGCCGTGATGATCCTTTCGTTTCGTCAGGGTGCTGGCGAACCGGACTTTATCGTTCTGCGTGTTGGAATTTTCTGCTTCGTCGCCGGCGCCTTGTGGGATAACATTGCGGGACTCTACACAATTCCGCCGAGGATAGAGCCCTACGGCTTTGCCCTTTTTCTCGCCTCGCTGGGATATGTCGCCGCACGGCGCGTCTTGGCACGCGATCAGGAATTGTTGGAGATTCAAAACGAACTCGATCTTGCGCGGCGAATTCAGCTCTCGATCTTACCCACAGCGTTCCCCAATTCAACCGCATTTCAAGTCGCAGCCCGCTATGTGCCCATGACGTCTGTCGCCGGCGACTTCTACGATTTTCTGGTCGCGGACAACCTCCAGGCAGGCCTGCTCATTGCCGACGTTTCAGGCCACGGCGTACCGGCAGCGCTCATCGCATCCATGGTCAAGATGGCAGCAACCTCGCAGCGCGAAAACGCCACCGATCCGCAGAAGTTGCTCACTGGAATGAATGCCGCGCTCTGCGGCAATACGCAAAGTCAATTTGTAACCGCAGCCTATGCGCATTTAGACGCGGAGAAAAACCTGCTTCTCTACTCCGCCGCAGGACATCCACCCATGCTCCTGCTACGAGACGGGCAGGTCACAGAAATCCTGGAAAATGGCCTCATCCTTGCAATGATCAAAGACGCCGCATTCACCACTGCCACGTATCCGCTGCAACCAGGCGACCGTCTCGCGCTCTATACCGACGGCATCTTGGAAGCAAGAGATGCCCGCGGCGAGTTCTTCGACGAAGAGCGTCTCTACGCCGCGCTTCGCAATACCGCAGACCTGAGCCCCAGCGATGCTGCCGACCGAATCCTCTCCAACGTCCAGCAGTGGGCAAAGACACAGGAAGACGATCTGACTCTGCTCATCTGCGATTATCAAGCCGCAAGCAGATCCTCATGAATCTCGCTGACAAACGAAAAGGTCTGGACTCTGAATCTCAGCATCGAGATTCAGAGTCCAGACCTTGAAACCAAGTCCAAGCCTTGAAACCAACAGAAGTTATGCGTAGATTCCGCGCTGCTTGATAGTAGTGGCCACGCGATCGATCGCCAGCATGTACGCGGCAATACGGTTGTTCACGTTATGGGCCTCTGAGTATCGAACTACGTCGTCGAAGCTTTCGCGCAGAATACCTTCCAGCTGCTCGATCACCTGAGCCTCTTTCCAGAAGTAACCTTGTCGGTCCTGCACCCACTCGAAGTAACTCGCCGTAACTCCGCCCGAGTTAGCCAAGATATCCGGCACTACAAAGATGCGCTTTTCCGCCAGTATCTCGTCCGCCACAGCAGTCGTCGGCCCATTCGCGCCTTCGATCAGGATTTTAGCCTTGATCCGGTCCGCATTGCGGCTGGTAATCACATTCTCCGTCGCCGCGGGAATGAGAATGTCGCACTCGGACAGCATCACTTCCTCGCTCGGCATCGCTTCCGCATTGCGGAAGCCCAGCGTGGTCCCATTGCGCTCTTTGTAGGCGATCAGCTGGTTCACATCGATGCCATTAGGGTTGTACAGGCCACCGTCATACTCGGCGATTCCGATAACCTTGTAGCCGTTATCGGCCAGCAGACGGGCAGCATTCGAACCGACGTTGCCAAAGCCTTGAATAATGACCCGGCAGCCTTCCTTGGGCAGCTTCAGATAGCGCAGACTCTCGTCGCACATCACCATCACGCCGCGGCCGGTAGCTTCCGTCCGTCCACGCGAACCGCCAATGCTGAGCGGCTTGCCGGTCACCACGCTGGTCACCGTCTGGCGCATGTGCATGGAGTAGGTATCCATAATCCACGCCATGGTCTGCTCATTGGTGTTCACGTCCGGCGCAGGCACGTCCTTCTCCGGTCCGATGAACTCGATAATCTCCGAAGTATAGCGGCGGGTCATCCGCTCCAGCTCACCCTGAGACATGTTCTTGGGGTTGCAAATCACCCCGCCTTTAGCTCCGCCGAAGGGGATGTTCACCACCGCGCACTTCCAGGTCATCCAGCTGGCCAGAGCGCGAACTTCGTCCAGAGTCACGTCAGGAGCGTAGCGAATCCCACCCTTGCCCGGTCCACGAGCCTGAGAGTGCTGCACGCGATAGCCGGTAAACAGCTCAAAATGCCCATCATCCATCAGCACCGGGAAATGCACGATGATCTCGCGCGAAGGGGAACTGAGAACCTTCCATACACCTGGATCAAGGTTCAGTTTACGTGCCGCATAGTCGAATCGAGCGCTCTGGGCTTCCCAGGGATTGATCTCCTGCTCGAGCGTAATAGTCGTTGCCATTTCGAATTTTCTCCAATTCCGTACATCGAGGGTCTCATTTTTGCCCTCCTCACGCTGCTTTTCTCAAACCGTCCAGCGCACCATATCGGCCCCTAAGGGTCCGCTCTATAGTGTGTTGGACGCAGCGGTACGTTACTCCGGTTCGATTTATCGTTGCCGCTTCGGGTCCATTCTGCTTCTCCCGTTCGAAAGCTCCCTGCGCGGCCCCGAAATACCTCGTCGGATACCGCCGGAAAACGCCGGAAAATCTTGACCGCGGTCAACTTACCTTCCGCCCGGGAACCGGTTGCTCCGGACAGAAGGATGGCCCTGCTTCGGGCCAAACTCGATGAGAATAGGTTCCCCAGAAGTGGAGAGTCAACCCCACGAAGGTCCAATTCCCTCACTCTTTGGTCGCTCCGAACCAAAGAATCCACTACGCAAGTATCTCGGAGTTTGAGGCAAGATTACCCCAATTTTCAGTGAATGGTTCCTTAAACCTCTCCAGCGGCAAATGCAGGCTCGAATCGGTGCTGCCCCATACCTTGCTCTATGGTACTTTCGGACGTGATTCTCTTATGAAGCAAGCAGCCATTATCGGCAGCGGTCCTAACGGCCTCAGCGCAGCCATTACGCTGGCTCGCGCCGGCATCGAGGTCTGCGTTTATGAGGCCCGCGACACCATCGGCGGCGCAGCATCGACCGCTGAAATCACTCTCCCCGGCTTCCGCCACGACCTCGGCTCGTCAATCTATCCCATGGCCATCGCCAGCCCGTTTTTCCGATCCCTCCCGCTATCGGAATTCGGCCTGCAATGGATCGAGCCCCCATCCCCCCTGTCCCACCCCTTCGACGACGGCTCAGCGGTCCTGCTGGAGCATGATCTGGCCGCAACCGCCGTTGGACTCGGCCTGAACTCCAAATTGGACGGCGCAGCCTATACGCGCGTAGTGCTCCCCCTGGTCGAAGAATGGGGCGATCTGTGCCAGGAGATCCTCGGCCCAGTCCTCCACTGGCCCCAACACCCGCTCCTCCTCGCCAAATTCGGCGCATTCGCCGCCCCTCCGGCCACCATGCTCGCCAAATCCCTCTTCAGCGGCCCGCGAGCCCGTGCCCTCTTCGCCGGATTGGCCGCCCACTCCGTCCTTCCGCTCGAATCCATGTTCAGCTCCGCGGTCGGCCTCGTCCTCGGCGCAGCGGCCCACGCCACCGGCTGGCCCATCGCAGCCGGCGGAGCCCAATCCATCTCCGACGCCCTGGCCGCCTACCTCAAGAGCCTGGGCGGCCTCATCGAGACCAGCCATTCGATTGACTCCCTCGCAGAATTGAGCGAGTTCGATGCCATACTCTGTGACGTCTCTCCTAAACAGCTCCTCCGCCTCGGCGTGCGCGACTTCGATCCCAGCTACAACCTCGCCCTGCGCAGCTACACCTACGGCCCCGGAGCTTTCAAAGTGGATTGGGCGCTCTCCCAGCCAATTCCATGGAAAGCGGCAGAATGCTCTCGCGCCGCCACCGTCCATCTCGGTGGAACCCTCGAAGAAATCGCCGCCTCCGAGCGCGCCCCTTGGCACAGTAAGGTCGCAGAAAACCCCTTCGTCCTGGTCACCCAGCCCAGCCTCTTCGACCCCAGCCGCGCCCCACAAGGCAAGCACACCGCCTGGGGATACTGCCACGTCCCCAACGGCTTTACCGGCGACCTCACCCAAGCCATAGAATCCCAGGTAGAACGCTTCGCCCCCGGCTTCCGCGACTGCATCCTCGCCAGCAAGATCACCACCCCCGCAGCCTTCGAAGCCTGGAACGCAAATCTAGTCGGCGGCGATCTCTCCGGTGGGGCCATGACCATGAAGCAGTTACTCTTCCGCCCCACATCCTCGCAATACCGCACCCCGAGAAAAGACCTCTACCTTTGCAGCGCCAGCACCCCACCCGGCGGCGGAGTTCACGGCATGTGCGGCCACCACGCCGCCCAATCCGCCCTGCACGACCTCGCCTAATTTTGAATTTGGAAAATCTGGGTGCCCCACCCTCGCCACGCCTTTGTCTTTGTGGCTAGGGTGGGATCAGCCACGCCCAACTCATCGCGCTACTGAGCCTTCCGCAGCAGCTTCTGCGGCGTCCAATAAGGCTCCGTAGCCGGAATGAACTGAATCGGCATCCCAGGAAACAGCGGCCTCAGCCACTGCGCGCAGTAATCCATCCCAGCCTCTTCCGAAGTCAGATGTCCCAGCAGGATCAGCGCCTTCTTTCGCCCCTGCAACTGCGCATCCCGCACATACTCCACCGTCTCCCATTCGGAAGCTTCCCCAGCCACCAGCACCTCGACATCGTCCCGTTCGAGCGCCGCTACCTGCTTCGCCTCACCCGAAGCTCCCGGACGATAAGCCACCTTGGTAATATTCAATCCAGGGTCGCCTACCACGCGAATGCTCCGCGCATGAAATCGCCGCTGCAAGTCCTTCGCAAGCGCCAGCACGGTCGTCTGCGGCAAAGTAAAGAAGAACCCAGCCTCTCCAGCAGGCCCAGGATTCTCATATGCCTTCCACCCCGCCTGCGCCACAAACCCCTCAGCAATCCCATCCGGCCGGCGCAAATGCCATGTGTCATGAAACCGCCAGATCACCAGGTGATGCTCTTGAATGTAAGCCAGCTTCTCCTTAAAAACCGGATCGTCGATAAACAACGTCGTCTGATCCGGATGGTTATAGAACGTAGGCTCATGCGTAACGATCAGGTTCGCCTTCGCAGCCACAGCCTTGCGCAAAACATCCATCGTCGGCGTAAACGTAGTGACAATCCCAGTAACCACAGTCGCCCGATCACCAGCCTTGATGGTGTCCACTGTATTGGCAGGCAAAGCCGCGCCTGTAGCCTTAACAATGCGGTCGATCGCCTGCGCCGCAGTGACCGAGTTGGACGCAGCGGTGGTGCCTTGAGCGGAAAGTGTGGGTACCCAGCCAGTGAAAATAAGGCTGGCAACCAGGCAGCGAAAAACGAAGGATAACACCAGTCGAAACATGGTTCAGGTTAGCAAGAGAAGCGCATGAATGAAACATGAAGCTAGGTTGGCAGCCAGCGGGCAGCTGCTTGAGAAAATTCGCGCGATTTTCCGCGTCTGGACTGAGGTCCATGCGTTGACGACCGTATCGCCTGGCGATACACTCGAAAAGTGATCAAGTCGTTCAGGCACGTAGGACTCGAAAGGTTCTACCTGAACGGCTCGAAAGCTGGCATCCATCCAGCGCACGCAATCAGACTCGAAAATCAACTGGCAACTTTGAATCGCGCCACCAGTCCCAGCAGCATGCGCATCCCTGGGTGGAATCTTCACCAGATGCAAGGCGAATTGGCTGGCCACTGGGCCGTAAAAGTAAGTGGAAACTGGCGTATGACATTCCGTTTTGAAGACCAGGATGCCGTTCTCGTCGATTATCGGGATTACCACTGATCCTCCTCGCCCGGAGGGTCCATTCGAAAGAGGCAATCATGCGCATGCATAACCAGCCGCACCCAGGCAGAATCATCAAGGAAGCCATTGAGGCCCTTCCAATGACCGTCACTGCGTTCGCTGCTCACATCGGCGTGTCGAGGGTCGCGCTCTCCCGCGTCCTGAATGAAAGAGCTGCCGTGACACCTGAGATGTCCATCCGGATCAGCGAAGCCTTCGGCCAGAATTCGCCTGACATCTGGTTCAACCTACAGAACGATCACGACTTCTGGCGTGCATCTCAAGCGAAGACACCGCGCAAGAAGATTAAGCCGCTTCAAAGCGCCGCAGCCTGACGACTTCCTGAACCGTCCAGCCTAAGCCATTTACACTTGGCAGAGTCATGGCCCAAGCCGATCAAATCCAACCCAGCCGCAAAGAATTCCTGGCTCTAGCCAAGAAACACACGCTCGTCCCCGTCTTCCGCACCCTCACCGCGGACCTCGAAACCCCCGTATCCGCCTTCCTCCGCGCGGCCTGGGAATCCCCCGAGTGCTTCCTCCTCGAGAGCGTCGAAAACGGTGAGAAGGTCGGCCGTTACACCTTCATCGGCCTCAATCCCTACAAGCGCATCGTCTCGCGCGGCCACGCCATCACCATCTCGGAAGGCAAGAAAACCGTCCAGCTCGAAGGCGACGTCTTCGCCATCCTTCGCGAAGCGCTGAGCGGCCACACCCCCGCCCGCGTTCCCGGCCTGCCTCCCTTCACCGCAGGCGCAGTCGGCTTTCTCAGCTACGACGTCGTCCGCCAGATCGAGAAATTACCCTCGACAGCCGCCGATGAACTTCACGTCCCCGACGCCTGCCTGCTCTTCTTCGACGAAGTCCTGGCCTTCGACCACGTCCGCAAAGAGATCCATCTCGTCGTCACATCCGATGTCACGCTGCAATCTCCAACCAAGGCCTACGCGGACTCCATCAAGCGCCTGGCAAAACTTGAAAAACGCCTGGCGCAGCCACTACCCAAGCTCCCTAAGCCAAAGTCCAGCAAGGCTAAGCTAAAAGTCATCCATCGCACCCGCAAAAAGGACTATCTCGCCGCAGTCGAGCGCACCCGTGAATACATCCGCGCCGGAGACGTCTTCCAGACCGTCCTCTCCCAGCGCCTGGACGTCGAGCCCGGAGTCGACCCCTTCGCCGTCTACCGCGCCCTGCGCATCGTCAACCCTTCGCCCTACATGTTCTATCTGCGCCTAACGCCAGAAGGCGAGCCGAAGACAAAGTCCAAGAAAGTGACAAGTTCAGGAAGACTCGAAGTCGCCGGCTCCTCGCCAGAAATGCTCGTCCGCGTGAGCCAGACCAAAGACGGCAGCAAAGTTGAATACCGCCCCATCGCCGGCACCCGCAAGCGCAACTCCGACGAAGCCAAAGACCTCGCTCTCGAAGCTGAAATGCTCGCCGACGCCAAAGAACGCTCCGAGCACGTCATGCTCGTCGACCTGGGCCGCAACGATGTCGGCCGCGTCAGCGAATACGGCTCCGTCAAGGTCGACCGCCTCATGTTCGTCGAGCGCTACAGCCACGTCATGCATCTCGTCAGCACCATCGAAGGCAAGCTGCGCAAGGACCTGACGGCAGTCGACGCTCTGCGCGCCTGCTTCCCCGCCGGCACGCTTTCAGGAGCGCCAAAAGTCCGCGCCATGGAGATCATCGAAGAGCTCGAACCCGCCCGTCGCGGCATCTACGGCGGCTGCGTCCTCTACGCCGACTTCTCCGGCAACCTAGACTCCTGCATCACCATCCGCTCCATGGTCGCCCAAGACGGCCAAGGACACATCCAGGCCGGCGCAGGCATCGTCGCCGACTCCGTTCCCGAAGCCGAATACCAAGAATGCCTCAACAAAGCCCAAGCCGTCCTAAGAGCCATCGAACGGGCGCGAGAAGTCTAAATAGCCTTCATCAAAGCCGAAATCTAAGATAGGCCAGGGCTCGCAGACTGTTGAAAAAGCCCTCTGCTACCCTCTACGCCAAATACTTAAGTTTTCGCTTGACAATTCAAATTAAACGCGAATACTTAAGCATGTACTTTACTATTTTACCCGGAGGGTTCTATGGACACCATGCAGCAACCGACCGTCAACCACTCCAACTTCACCCTGGAGCGCAACTTTCCCGCCTCACCCGAGCGCGTCTTCTCCGCCTTCTCTGACCCAGCCAAGAAAATCCGCTGGCACGCCGACGGCCGGAACTCGGAAATTGTGGCCTTCGAAATGGACTTCCGAGTCGGCGGCATTGATCGTTATCGCTACCGGATGTCGGCCGATAGTCCGCTTAAAGGGGCGATCCTGAGCAACGACACCCATTACCTCGAGATCCAGCCCAACCGCCGCATCGTGATCGCCTACACCATGGGCATCGAGACGGCTGGCGAAAATCGCCCCTTTTCAGCTTCCCTTGCAACCTTCGAACTTTTGCCCACCGCCACAGGCACCGACATCCTCTTCACCGAGCAGTCGGCCTTCTTCGAAGGCGCAGACGGACCAGAAATGCGCAAGAACGGCTGGACCAGCCTTCTCAAATCGCTAGCCGAGGCGTTGTCCGAATAGTGGCCGGCGCGATGCCAAACCTCGACCAGCCAGGCCCTCCGCAGCGGCCATCCGAGAGCATTCACCGCGTCTTCCATGCGCTCGGCGACCCCACGCGACGCGCGCTAGTAGAGCGGTTGAGTGAGACGCCGGTTACAGTGTCGCAACTGGCCGAACCGCTGGCCATCACACTGGCAGCCGTGGTGCAGCATTTGCAAATACTCGAAGAGAGCGGCCTGGTGCGTACGGAGAAGATTGGCCGCGTGCGCACCTGCCGCATAGAACCGAAAGGATTTTCCGTGATGGAACAATGGATTCAAGATCGCCGCACGGCATGGGAACGCCGATTCGATCGGCTTACAGACTTCCTCATGGATGAGCAGTCGGACGAATAACAATCGGCTACTGCCGCACAGCCCAAGCCAGCCCATCCGGCTCTCCACCGGCCTCAATGTGCCCCACGACTTCCATAGTCTTCAGGTTGACTACAGCCACGTAGTTGTCCGAGCCACAAGAGATAAAGGCCCGCGAACCATCCGGCTCGACCAGAATCCCCGCCGCGCCATGACCGATCGGAATCCGCTTCGCTTCCTTGCGCCCTGCCACGTCATACACCACCAGCTCCCCGCCTCTGAGGCTCGAGGTCAGCGCCCACTTGCCATCCGGCGTAAACTTGAGCCGATTGGCGCCAAAGACCTTTGCGTCCAGCGTAGTAACCACCTTCTTCCCCGCAATATCGAGGATCGAAATTGTGCCGTCCTGCGCATTCGCAACCCACAATTCGCGGCCATCCGGCGAAACATCAAACCCCTCACCCCCCTTGCCAACCGGGATGACCGCCTCTACCCAGTCCTTGCGCGGCGCACCGCCTCCAGGCGGCATCCCGCCCGGCGGAGGGCCACCTGGCCCTTGACCCGGTCCATTGCCCGGCGCACCCGGTGGAGGCCCCATCGGGGGCAGCGTCACGTAATCCAGAATGCTCACCGTCGCCGAACTCACATTGGTCGTATAAATCTGCTTCTGATCGGCCGTCACATAGAGCATATGCGTGCGGTTCTGCCCGGTGCCCATCACCCAATCAACCTTGCCAGTAGCCGGATCGTAGCGTCCAACCACCTTCGCGCCCTCGGCGGTAAACCAGAGCTTTCCGCCTACAAAGGTCAAACCGTGCGGACCGTTCAGCGGGCCAAGATCGATATCCGGCAGCGGCTTCTGTCCCACCAGGTCGATGACATTCAGCACGTGATACGCCCCGCCACCGTAGATGGAAACATAAGCAGTCTTGCCATCGGCGGAGGCAATCACCTCATGCGGGTCCACGCCCACCGGTGTGCGAGCCACGACTTTCAGTGAGACAGGATCGACAATTGCCAACGTGTGATCGCGCTTCGAGAGCACCAGCAGCGATTGCGCCGGCGTCGACTGCGCGGCGCAATCGTGCGCAGAATAGACCCCAAAGGTCAAAGCAGCCGCAAAAAGAAATAAACTTGAGAACCTCAGACGCATGATTCGCTCCTTCGCCCATTATCACTGCTGTAGACGAAAAGACAAGGAGACGTTTATGCAAGCGACACAGATCGATAGCCTATAAAACAGACTCTAGGAACAGAAGTTAGATGTGCGCTTAAATCTGTGGATCGTTATCGGCATTCGGATAGGTCGGCCGAGAGACCGGCCGAGTACGCGGCGTACGCGGGGTATCGGAGCGATACGTCTCCACCACAGCCCGAATCGCCGCCATGATTCCATTCACCTGCCGCACCGGTGCAGCCACCGCACTCTCCACAACTTCGCTCGCCTTCTCCACCGCATTCAATCCGCCCGTCAGCATCGCATCCAGCCGCTGTGTCTGACGATTCACGCGCTCCATAATCTCAGATGCAGAGAAGCTGACCCCACGCGACTCCTTCTTGAGCGTTTCCGTGAGCTCCGCCAAGCCAGCAGAGATGGTGATGACCTGCGGCGAGATGCGCTCCAATAGCTCGCGTGAGGAGTTGACCGTGGGCACCACGATCGCCTTCAGGTCTTCCGTCACTTCCACCACAGACTTGGCCGTCTTACGCAAGGAAAAGAAAATAGCGAAGAGCACACCGGCCTGCAACAACACCGACACGCCTGTGAATGCGACAAAGAAGATAAGAATTGTCTCGGTGTTCGCCGTCATAAGGATCTCGCTTCGTACGACGGAGCTTCGTTCCGTCTTGCCATAGGAATATGCAGTAGCAGGATGCCTCAAGAGAGAGACATCCTGCATACCGCTTGTACTACATGAAAACGGTTCGCGGAGAACTAAGGATCCGGACCAAGACTAGGAGAGCGGCCCTTCGCCCGCGCCCGCAGTCGTCTCCTGGTAAGCATGCTTGCCAGCATCCACCGCAGCCGCAACCTTCACAGTCTGGTCGTTGACAAATCCCTTACCGCGATCGACGAAGTCTTCCCATTGTGCGCGTCCACGCTCTACTACCTCTTTGCCGCGCTGCACATACTCCACAGCCTGGCCCCTGCCGCGCTCGACAAGAACACCGGCTTGATCTGCGACCTCACGTGCGCGAACGCGAACGTACTCGGTGCCATCCTTGGCCGTGGCTACGATATCTTCTCGTGTCTCGCGGCCGCTCTTGGGCGCATACAAAATACCTACGAGTGCTCCAATTCCCAAACCCGCCAGGAACCATCCAAATGCCTGCTGATTTTCGTTTGCCATAAAGCAACTCCTTTCACAAAAACCTAAAGTAGGACTGAGACTGCCAAATCCTGTGAGTGCGGGAATTGCTTCCCACTGCGTTCAGACAGTGTAGACCACTTATCTTTCCCAACCCACCCCCATTGGACGACATCTTGCCCGTTGAAGTTGCTCGCAACTGCTCACATGCTGTGCTTTACCGCAGAATTCGGCCATTTTCTAGATCCGAAACCGCCCGGAATCGATGAAATATCGAGCGACCTGTCGGCCCAGAGCAATCTCATCGACAGGAGTTGCTTTGGAGAATCGTCGAAGCACAGTCAACTGAATCCCCAGCGCGTCGCCTTCCGCGGAAGCCGCAAGCACCCGCCGCGCCGCCTGGTCCACCGTCGCCAGCGCCTCGCTGGCATACGAAGCAGTCATCACCGCAGCAATCGAAGCCGAAGAGCTTCGCGAACTGCCTGCAGCAGCCAGCTTGCGCGCCCGCAAAATCGCTGAATCCAGCGCATAAATCGCCATCACGCAATCCGCCAGATCCGCCATCACTTCCTGCTGATCCTGCAACGCATTCATATAGCGCTGCGAAGCCGCGCCAGCAGCCAGCAAGAAGATCTTGCGCAAACTCGCCAGCACCTTCATCTCCCGAGCCAGCGGCGCATCCATCTCATCCCCATCGAACGAAGGCGGCTGCATGATCTCATCCATCATCTGCTTGATCGCCGGCAACAGCGGCAGTTGCCCATGCATCGCCCGCTTCATCAGCCAGCCAGTAATAATCAGCCGGTTGATCTCATTGGTCCCTTCAAAGATGCGATTGATACGTGAGTCGCGATACAGCCGCTCCGCCGGATAATCCTCAACATAACCGTATCCGCCCATGATCTGCACCAGTTCATCCGAGACCAGATCCAGCATCTCCGACCCAAAGACCTTCAAAATCGAGCACTCGACCGCATACTCCTCAATCCGCTTCTGAATCTCCCGCGGCGCATGGGCCACATCCGCGCCCAGCGCGGCCAGCGCCGCATCCATCATCCCCGAAGTGCGGTAAGCCATGCTTTCCGTCACATACAGCCGCGTAGCGCTAGCCGCAATTTTCCTCTGGATCAGCCCAAACTCCGCAATCGGCTTACCGAACGCCACCCGCTCCTTGGCATAGCGAATCCCCTGCTCTACCGCCTGCCGCCCGCCGCCAATGCACGCCGCACCCAGCTTGAACCGTCCCACGCTAAGAATGTTGAATGCGATATGGTGCCCTTTGCCCGCCTCGCCCAGCAGATTCTCCGCCGGAATCCGGCAATCCGAAAAGACCAGCGCACAGGTCGACGAACCGCGAATCCCCAGCTTGTGCTCTTCCTTGCCCACAGAAAATCCAGGCGTGCCCCGCTCCACCAGAAAAGCCGAAAACTTCTCTCCATCTATCTTCGCGAAAACCGTAAACAAATCAGCAAATCCCGCATTGGATATCCACATCTTCTCGCCGTTGAGAACGTACTCGCTCCCATCCGGCGAGAGCACTGCCCGCGTGCGGATATTCATCGCGTCCGACCCCGAAGTAGCCTCGGAAAGCGCATACGCCCCCACCAGCTCCATCGAAGCCAGCCTCGGCAGATACCGCTGCTTCTGCGCCTCGGTCCCATACCAGACAATCGGCAGCGTCCCAATGCCCACATGCGCGCCAAAAGCCGTCGAAAAGCTGGCATTGACGGAAATATAATCGGCCACCAGCGCCGAAGTCGTCTTATCCAGCCCCAGCCCGCCATATTCTTCGGGAACATCGACCGCCGTAAAGCCCAGCTCCGCCGCCGCTTCCAGCAGCCCGCGCATCACCCCAGGCTCCTTGCTCTCAATCCCCTTCAGCGCCGGATCGATCTGCTCCCGCGCGAACCGGGAGGCCGTCTCAGCAATCTGGCGCTGCTCCGGGCTCAAATCCTCCGGAGTGAAAACCTCTTCCGGAGCGCGATCCTCCAGCAAAAAACTCCCGCCAGCAGCGGCGACAATGGAGCTAACAAGCGAAGCGGCAACAGTAGACATTCAGCAATCTCCCCAACTGCCACAAACACTACGCCATCCGCAAAGCCCGCGGCAACTGCAACCGGCCCATCTCAGAGACCGGCAACAGATTGCGAAGGATGCGCAATCCGAGCGAATCCCGAAAAGGCCTTTCTGATATTCTGAATATCGGAGCCTCCGAAATGCAGACAATCCTGATAGGCAAGCGCGGCACAGTCGTCATCCCCGCCAAAATCCGCCAGCGCTACAAGCTGGACGAAGGCAGCCCCATGCTCATCGAAGAGCGTGCCGACGGTATTCTGATGCGCCCCGCAGTCACCACCCCGGTCGAAGTAGAAATTTACACCCCGGAGCGCCTGGCCGAGTTCTTCCTGAACAACGCCATGGATGAAGAGGACTATCTGGACGCACGCAAGGAAGTTGAAGGCATGGGCATCGATCCCGATTCGATCGATCATCTGCGCTGGCCCAGATGAGTCATCCGCGCTCCCGCCCCACACGGCTTTTTCTCGACGCCAATGTATTAATTTCCGCGGCCTGGAAGGAAGGCAGCAAGGTAACCAGAATCTGGCGCATCCCCGCTGTCGAGCTAGTCACATCGGAATACGTGCTCGCAGAGTGCAGACGCAATTTGAGGTCGGACGAACAGCAAGACCGTCTAGACCGGCTTCTCCTGTCCGTTCGAATCTTGGAATTCCTAGCAGCTCCGGTGCTAGATGACCCAAGGCTCTTGCCTGAGCCAAGTCTTTTGCCAGAGCCAAGTCTTTTGCCAGAGCCAAGTCTTTTGCCAGAGAAGGATCAACCCGTGCTCGCAGCCGCAATTCTAGCCAGAGCGGACTTCCTGGTGACCGGCGACAGAAAGCATTTTGGAGCATGGTTTGGAACTACAATTTTTGGACTGAGAGTCGAACCGCCGGCAAGATTCCCCGAAGTTCTCGAGGCCAGTGCGCCTTAGAGCCGAAATCTGCATCCCACTATTTGCCGTATCATGAACCAGGGGTCGAATCCCGGTTAAAGCTCCAGGAGGCTTGTTCTGCTCGCAACCATTGCAACCAGTCTGATCCTCGTCACCGGCTCGCTCTACCGGCTACCCCTCGCGCTTTTCGCCCCCAAGAACAGCCTCACCCACTTCCTCCACATGCAGAACGCCGACCGGCCCTTCCGCGGCCTCTACCAGTGGAACGGTTTCGACGCAGCGCTCCTGGTTCCCTACTTCGCGGTCATGATCTTCCTGGCCATCTACGGCATTCACCGCTATACGATGGTCTACCTCTACTACAAGCACAAAAAATCCTACAACCCCGAACCGCTCAGCCATTTTGAAGACCTGCCGCGCGTCACCGTTCAACTGCCCATCTACAACGAGCAGTTCGTCATCGACCGCCTCATTGAAGCCATCTGCAACATGCAGTACCCAAAAGACAAGCTCGAGATCCAGCTCCTCGACGACTCCACCGACGAAACTCAGCAGGTAGCCGCCGCCATCGTCGAGCGCTACGCCGCTCTGGGACACCCCATCGTCTACATTCACCGCACCAATCGCCACGGCTTCAAAGCCGGTGCACTCGATGAAGGTCTCAAAGTAGCCATAGGCGACCTCATCGCCATCTTCGACGCCGACTTCGTTCCCCCGCCCGATTGGCTGATGAAAGTCGTCCACCATTTCACCGACCCGGCCATCGGCATGGTGCAAACCCGCTGGACGCACCTCAATCGTGACTACAGCCTCCTCACTCAGGTCGAGGCCATCCTGCTCGACGGCCACTTCGTCCTCGAGCACGGCGCCCGCTCCCGGTCAGGCGATTTCTTCAACTTCAACGGCACCGCCGGCATGTGGCGCCGTGCTGCCATCACCGATGCCGGCGGCTGGCAGCACGACACCCTCACCGAAGACACCGACCTCAGCTACCGCTCCCAGCTCGCAGGGTGGAAGTTCAAATACCTGCCCGAAGTCGAATGCCCCGCCGAGCTGCCCATCGAGATGACCGCCTTCAAGACCCAGCAGGCACGCTGGGCCAAAGGCCTCATCCAGACCTCCATCAAAGTGCTGCCGCTGATCTTCCGCTCCGACGTGCCGCGCAGGATCAAGATCGAATCGGTCTACCATCTCACCGCCAACCTCAGCTATCCGCTCATGGTGATCATGACCGCGCTGCTGATCCCAGCCATGATCGTGCGTTTCTATCAAGGCTGGTTCCAGATGCTGCTGATCGACGTGCCGCTCTTCACCGCATCCACCCTCTCCATCGCCGTCTTCTACGTCATCAGCCAGCGCGAACTGTTCCCAAAAACCTGGCTCAAGACCTTCCTCTATCTGCCCATCCTCATGGCCCTCGGCATCGGCCTCACCGTCACCAACACCAAAGCCGTGATGGAAGCCCTCTTCGGCATCAAGAGCGCCTTCGCCCGCACCCCCAAATACAGCGTAGCCAAGAAGGGCGAAACCTCCAAGGCCGCCAAGAAGTATCGCAAGCGATTGCTCCTGACTCCCTGGGTCGAACTGGCCATCGGCGCCTACTTCGTGCTGGCCATCCTCTATACCTTCTCGAATAACAACTTCTTCACCGCGCCGTTCCTGATCCTCTTCGTCATCGGCTACTTCTACACCGGCCTCATGAGCCTCTTACAAGGCCGCTTCGAGCGCTGGAAGAGCGGCAACACCAACACCACCGACGAATCCAGCCCCAAACCCTTCCCCGTCGGTGTATAGCTATCAACCAGGCCTATACCTAGAGGCCGCTGAAAAGTCTTTCCGGAGGGAGGCGGTGGTTTTAACCACCGCATAGAGCCTCCAAAATCAATGGGGCTTTAGCCCCGGGACTTTTTATCTTGTCAGCCCAAACTTGATGCTCCATTGCGCAAAACGCCTTACCCACGCGCCATCGGCGGCATCCGATACCCAAAAGCCTTATCCAGAACGCCAGCAACCGCCAGCGCAACCTCATCCTCATAAGGCCGCGCAACGATCTGCACGCCAATCGGCAACCCCTCCAGCGATTGCCCAACAGGCGCCACCGCCGCCGGGCAGGCCAGCACATTGAACCACTGCGTATGCCGCACCGCATCCAGATACGCCACCTTGCGCCCATCGATACCCCAGCTTCGCTCCCCATGCTTGAATGCAGGAATGCTAGCCACCGGGCACAGCAGAATCGGATAACGCTGCATCTCCGCAAGCGTCTTCGAACGCAGCAAATCCAGCTCCGCCCAGGCCTCCAATAACTCGCTCCCACCCATCGGCCCATCCACCGCCGCAATCGCCAGAAACTCGCGAAAGATCGGACTAAGCTGGCTTTCTTTACCTCGAATCGCAGGCTGATAAAACATCGCTCCACAGCGCACAAAAAACTTCCACCACAACTGCCGCAACAGCTCCAGCGTTCGCGGCCGAAACGCCTCCACGCGAAACCCAGCGTCGCGCAACGCCAGCACCGCATCTTGAATCGCCCGGCGAGTTTCCTGCGTCACCGGAACCAACCCATCGTCCTCGAAATATCCAATCGCCTGCCCGCGCAGCTCCGCCAGCTCTGGCTTGCGCAACGGCACCGGAGCCCCCACAGGATCGAGCGGATCAAGCCCGGAAACAGCCTCGAACAACAGCGTCACATCCTCAATCGTCCGCGCCATCGGCCCAATCGCGCCCAGCACCGAAAACGGCCCCACACAAGGCGGCAGATGCCCACGTCCCGGCACGCGTCCCGGCGTAGGCTTCAGCGAACAGATCCCCGTAAAATGCGCCGGCAACCGCACCGATCCGCCGCTATCGCTGCCCAATCCAGCAGCAGACATGCAAGCCGCAATCGCCGCCGACTCGCCGCCACTCGACCCACCCGGCGACCGCTCCAGATCCCATGGATTGCGCGTCCTCCCATGCAGCAGATTGTCCGTCTCATAAGCCATCAAAAATTCAGGACAATTCGTCGTCCCCAAAATCAACGCGCCAGCCTCCCGCAGCCGCGCCACAGCCACAGCATCTTCCTTCGGCACATCCCCGCGATGAATTGTGCTGCCAATCTCGCAACGAAACCCCGCCGTCGCAATCGAAGACTTAACCGTCACCGGCAGCCCATGCAGCACGCCTTTCGAATGCCCGTTCTCGTCGAGCACACGCGCCTGCGCCCGCACCCGCTCCGCATCGAAATCGACAATGGCATTGAGCACCGGATTGAGCCGCTCGATCTGCGCAATATGCGCCTCAGCCAGCTCGACGACCGACACTTTGCCCGTACGCAACAGCTCCAACTGCCGCGCAGCCGAAGCCAGCACCAGCTCACTCACGCGCGCCATCCTTTGTGCGTGCAGGTTCCTCAGTATCCGCAGGAGTAGAAGGCCGCAACCGATAATCGAAGCGGAACGAATGCGCAGGAGCCCCGCTATCGAATCGGTCATTCCAATCCAACTGATACTCCAGCGACTTACTATCCTCCGGATACGATTCGCCAGCCGGATACGGATACGCGCTCATGCCATGAAACGGCAGCTGCGAAACAGTAAACGGTGAAGCATCGTAAAAATCCATATCCTTCACATACCCATTGGCATAGAAAAAATAATCCCGTTTCCAATGCGGCGGCAAAGGTGGAAGCGCCGTCGCATCGAACTCCGCCGCCAGCTCTTCACCGCTGCCAAAGATGGCAAACCGATCGTCCACCTTGGTCAGCAGCGGAGTAACATCGCCAAACCGCGTATAACTCCCCCTCTGCCGTTGGAATGGCCCAGTCAAGCTCACGTCATCATAGTCATAAGTCAAATCGCCAGGGCTCGCACCCTCAATCTGCCGCGGATAGCCATGAAAACGCAACGCCGCATGAGCCAAAGGAATCTCCGTCTCGCGAACCGCAGCTTTATCCCTTGGATCTTTTGGCCCATCGTCCACCAAAACCTGATCCCAATAAATCTGCAAATTGGTCACAATCCGAATCCGATTTGCCCCCACAGGCAGCTTGCCGCTCAAGTCCACCACAATCGTGCGCTCCAGGCCCGCCGGGAAGCCCATCTCCTTGTCGATCCGCCGCCAGCTTCCATCCGGCAACTGCGCCTCGATATACGGCGAAACCGGCCCAATCCCCGCCTGCCAAGCCGCATACAGCGAAGTTGCACTGAAGTACTCCACATACCCAGTCAGCAATAACCGCAGCGGTCGATCCGACCGCACCGCTCCAAGCTCAAGCGTCAACGAATGCGGCTGCGCAAAGCCATCGTAAGGCAGCTTCATAAAGCCACTGACAAACTTGTGATCCGGCGCAGCCAGCGCACTCAACACATCGCGCCCTTCGCTATCCCACGCGCCCATCGGCAAGCGAGCCGCACTGCTCACAACAACGCCACCCGCAGCAAACGGAGGCTCATCCAAAAACCGCTCATCGGGATAGACCTCCGTCCCCTCCGGATGATCCACAGCGCGCAGCCTGAACTGATCGATGTAATTCACCTCTTCCATCGGCTCAGCAAAGCGCAAACTAAGCCGGCCATTGGCCTCTGCAAGCTGCGAGCCATCTACCTTAATCCACTCATCGGGATCGGGAATGTTGCGACGCGCCGGAGTAAACCAATGCCCCACCACAGCCGCTCCAATCGTATCCGTGACCAGCACATAGCGTTTGCCATTCCATGCAAAAAGCACCGGACAGGAGCTGCCTCGCCGGTCAGCCTCGGTATATATAACCACCGGCTTGCGCGCCACATCGATCTCGTCCTGAGGAACACCCGTAGGCCACAGCAGCCGCAGCAAATCGATGCCATCTGCATTGCCCAGGCCCATCAGAACCTCCGGCGGACCCTGGCTCAGATATCCAGAAGCACCAGCAATCTCCCACTTCTGCACGCCACCCTTCGAATACGCCTCAACTTTCGCGCCAATCGCCGTCTTGTTATCCGCAAACCCAGTCAGCTTCAGCCGCACCGAGCGATTGCGATTGCCCCCCTCATTGCGCAGCCACACCGGATCGCCCGTTGCAGATGTAACAATCAAATCCGCAGCGCCATCGCCATTCACATCCATCGCAATCAACCCACGTGGATCTTTGAGCACGATTCGGTCAAGCCCCAGAGCCTTGCTCACATCCGCAAAGCTTCCATCCCCCATATTGCGAAAGACGCGCACCTCCGCGCCATGCTTAGTCTCGACAATCGCCGCAAGATCGATCCATCCATCGTTATCGAAGTCGATCGGAGTCACGCCCCAAGCCGCAACCGCATCGTCTATCGGTAGAGCCATACGCTCAAAACTCTTACCTTCCTTATTGCGCCAAAGGCTCAGCCCCGGCGCGACCGACTGCGTAACAGCCAGATCCATCCATCCATCTTTGTCAAAATCCAACACCGAAATCCCCGTCGAATTCCCCAGGCCACCAGCAGCATCCAACGGCATCGCCTTAAACTTGCCCTCGCGCGGATTCAAATAAATCATTGGACTAGCGCCATCCCCAGTAACCGCAAGATCAACGGCGCGATCGTTGTTCACATCCGAAAGAATCGCAGCCTTCGTATCTCCAACACCGCCCAGCCCAGCCGGCTCCGTCCACTCCGTAAAAGTGCGATTGCCGTTATTGCGCCACAACACATTCGGCGTATCGCCATCCTTCAACGGCGATCCAGTAACAAAGAGATCCAAATCCCCATCATGGTCGTAATCCACAAACGTCATGCCCCCAGGATGGTTACGCGGCACGATGCCCGCCGCCTGCGTAACATCCGCAAAGTGCCCATGGCCAAGATTGCGAAACAACACCAGCCGGTCCTCAAGCGCAACCGCAAGATCGGACAATCCATCCCCATCGAAGTCGCCAGCAGCACAAGACACCGCATGGCCACTCACCTTAAGCCCGGCATTTTCCGCAAAGAACGGTTCAAAGCTTCCATCCCCATGACTACGCAGGATACGAATCGCCGACGGCCCACTCTCCATCAGCACCAGATCGTAGATCCCATCCCCATCCACATCCATCATGCAAGCGCCGCCACTGCCTTTCGCCGCATCGCTCTTGCCCGCGCCTGATGCAGCCGGCAACATCCTCTGCTCCGTAAAACGAACCGGAATCATGGCAGGCTTAGGCTTCGTCTGCTCATGCACCGGGACCGCCATGGAATAGCGTCCTTCATCGCCATAACTCAATCCCAGCGCCGAAGAAACCTTGGTCGTGGTCAGATGTTGGAACCGCTCAAAATGCACCTTGGCCTCATCCGCATGTCCCGACCGCTGCAGCGCCCGCGCCAGCGCAAACTCCGACGAAGCATGTTGTGGATTCTGCTCCAGCGCCTTGATAAACACTGCAACCGCCGGCCCAAACTGCTTCTGATCCTGCCAACAAACCCCCTCGAAATAGAGCGAGTCCGCATCCGTTGGATCAAGCTCCACAGCATGTTTGAAGCTCTCCAGAGCCGCCGGCAAATCGTTGCCAGCCCGCTGCACCAGACCGAGGTTGTACCACACACGAGGATTGTCCGGAGCCAGCGCAACTGCCTGCTTCAGCGCCACCTGCGCCTCGGTCAACTTCTGCAAATACAGCAGCGCGATGCCATCGTTCAGCGCCGCCACAGCCAGAGTCTTGTCCTTGGCAAAAGCCTGCACAAACGCAACCTGGGCCCGCTCCGTCTGCTGCTGATTCATCAACGCCACACCGTTGTTATTGAGCCGCACCGCCTCAGCATCATGATCCAAAGCAGCACTCGCAACACGCACCACAAGCGTGAAAAAGAGCGCCGTCACTAACAACCGGGGTAGAAACGAGGAAAGACAAATTCGCATTTTCTAGCTCTCTAACCAATCAAGCATCGTAGACACGCCGAACTTGGAAGGATAAGTGTCTCAAATCCCGCACCGTATTCGCATCTCAAATCCGGCCCACGCAGTAACCTGCATTGGTCCTGCAAAAACCACTCTTTGGGGCATGTACCATCCCCCATTCTTGGAACCTCCCATGCCCGTCATGCGCCCAAACATCTATACTGAGGCCGTGATTCCCGCTGCTTTTACCACTGCGAATGCAGCCGATATCGACTGGTATTCCTTCCTCGCCCGTCCCCGTCTGCCTTCCCCCACTGAGGATTCGCTGCAACAGCTCCACCAAGCCTCGATCCTCGTCACCGGAGCCGGCGGATCGATCGGCAGCGCCTTGAGCCTGCGGCTGGCAAGCCTGCATCCGCGCAAACTAATCCTGCTCGACGCGTCTGAGCAAGCCCTCTACCGCCTGCAAATAACCCTGGCAAGCCTCACATCCACCGGACATCTTCAATTCATCCTCGGCAACATCAGCGACGCAACACACCTTAGCGAGATCTTCACCACCCATCGTCCTCGATTCGTCTTTCATGCCGCGGCACACAAGCACGTTTCACTGCTCGAGGCTAACCCGCTGGCAGCCATCGCCAACAATACCCTCGGCACATGCACGCTTGTTGAATGCGCAAATGCCTCCGGCGTAACCCGCATCGTGCTCCTTTCAACAGACAAGGCCGTCGCGCCCATCAGCATCCTCGGCGCATCCAAGCGAATCGCGGAACAGATCACACTCGCCAACAATGGCGTCGTACTGCGTCTCGCCAACGTTCTCGGGACAGAAGGCAGTGTCGTTGAAACCTTCCTCCGCCAGATCGCCAACGGCAGTCCAATTCAGATCACCGGCGCAAGTGCGCAACGATACTTCCTTACCCTCGAAGAGTCAGTAGACCTGCTGCTCGCGTCTGCCGTCACACCGCGACCAGGCGCATTGCTCATCCCTCATCTCGACCGCCAGTACAGCATCGCTTCCCTGGCAGAATTCTTAATTGACACTTGCGCTCCGGAAGTAAGACCCCCTATCACCGTAACCGGCCTTCGACCCGGCGATAAGACAAGCGAAGCTCTATGGTCAAGCAGTGAGCAACCAGCCCTCAGAAGCGAGCACGGGTATTTCGAGACTGGATACGAAACATGCGATCGCCCACTCCTGCAAAGAGAATTGCACCGCCTCGACCAAGCAGTGCGCAATCGCGACCTGCAGTGCGCCATGCAAGCAGTTCTCTCCCTCGTGCCGTCCTACCGGCCCAGTACAACCATCGCGGCGCTCGTGCAACAACACCGTAACGCACATTCAGGAGCGCTCCAATCATGAAGCGCCGCATCGCAGTCGTCACCACATCCCGCGCCGACTACAGCCATCTCTACTGGCCTTTGATTGAGCTGCAGCAACACCCTGACATCGAACTCGGCGTCATCGCACTCGGCGCTCATCTCTCTCCCGAGTTCGGCAACACAGTAAGCGAGATTGAGAAGGATGGCTTTCCCATCCTCGCCCGCATCGAGTGCCTGCTAAGTTCCGACACCGATACCGGCATGGCCAAGACCATCGGCCTCGCCACGCTCAGCCTCGCCGACACCTTGAGCGCTTGGCGACCGGACTTGCTCTTGCTCATTGCCGACCGCTACGAGATGCTCGCACCCGCGTCTGTAGCCCTTGCCTTGCGCATCCCCATCGCACACATTGAAGGCGGCGAAGTGAGCCAGGGCGCCATCGACGACGCCGTGCGCAACGCCCTCACCAAGCTCGCCCACATCCACTTCACATCAACTGCATTGGCCCGCAAGCGCGTAATCGCCATGGGCGAAGAACCCTGGCGCGTGCATCACGCCGGAGCGCCATCGCTCGACCATCTCCGCCGCAGCCATCTATTGAACCACGAAGCTCTGCAGCAGCGCCTCAACATCGCGTTGCAACCGCCAACACTGCTCGTCGCCTATCATCCAGTCACCCTCCATCGCGAAACCACAGACGAAGCGGACGCGCTCTTCACAGCGCTCAGCAAAGTTGAGACGCAAATCCTCTTCGTCTATCCCAACTCCGATGCAGGCAGCCGTCAACTCATCGACCGCACCCAGACCTTCGCATCCTCGCGGCCCAAAACACATATCTTCGTCAACCTCGACGCCGTAACGTATTGGAGCCTGCTGCAATGCGTCGACGCACTCCTCGGCAACTCCTCCAGCGGCATCATGGAGACCGCATCCTTCGCCCTGCCCACCGTCAACGTAGGCATGCGCCAGCAAGGCCGCGAACGCGCACCCAACATCATCGACACCATCGCAGATCCCGACGCGATCACCTCTGCAATCCATCAAGCAATGAGTCCCAACTTTCGCGCCAGTCTCGCAGGCATGACCAATCCCTACGGCGATGGCCAAGCAGCCGAACGAATCCTGCAAGTCCTCGTCAATGTAGATCTCGAGAATCTCCTGATCAAAGCGCCGGTTCCCATCCCAAATGAGGCGCAATAACCATGCGCATCCCACTCTCCTCACCCGACATCACTGAAGCCGAAATCGAAGCCGTTACCGCCGTGCTGCGAACGAACACGCTAAGCCTCGGCCCCAAGCTAGAAGAGTTCGAAACAGCCCTAGCCGCGTATCACACCATGCCGCACGCCATCGCCGTAAGCTCCGGCACAGCCGCTCTGCACTTGGCGATTCGCGCGCTCAACATCGGAGAAGGCGACGAAGTCATCGTCCCATCCTTCACCTTCATCGCCGTCGCCAATGCAGTCCTCTTTGAACGCGCAATACCCATCTTCGCGGACATCGATCCCGTCACGTTGAACCTCGATCCAAAGAGCGTTGAAGCCGCGATCACCTCGCGCACCAAGGCAATCATTGTCGTCCACACCTTCGGCGTTCCAGCCGAAATGGACGCCCTGACGCAATTGGCTCACCGCTACAATCTCGCTCTCATCGAAGACGCATGCGAAGCCATTGGAGCCACATACAACAACCAGCGTGTCGGCACATTCGGAGACATCTCCGTCTTCGCCTTTTACCCCAACAAGCAAATCACCACCGGCGAAGGCGGCGCAATCCTAACCCGCAATCCAAAGCTCGCCAGCCGCATGCGCGCCATGCGTAACCAAGGCCGCTATCCCTCATCCGACTGGCTTCAGCACAGCGAACTCGGCTTCAATTACCGCCTCTCGGAGATTGCCTGCGCGCTCGGCATCGTTCAACTCAAACGCCTTCCAGAGATCCTCGCACAAAGAGAGCAAGCCGCACAGAATTACGATGTACTTCTCTCCTCCATAAGCAGCATTGATCGTCCTTCGCTGACCGTTGCATCCCGCACCATAAGCTGGTTCGTCTACGTCGTGCGCATCGCTGAGCACTTGCCGATCCACACAAGAGACAAGCTCCTCGCATCCTTGCAGCAACAGGGCATCGCGTGCGCTAGCTACTTTGCGCCCATCCACCAGCAACCGGCCTATGCAGCAATTCCCAGCGCACAGCAAGCCATGCTTCCCGTAACCGAATCCATCGCCCAGCGCACGCTCGCGTTGCCATTTTTCAATCGGCTATCCATCAAGGAAATAGAAAAAGTCGCAGAAGCTCTATCTTCTGCACTATCGAATCTCAACCAACCTCTTGACAGCAGCGATTCCCTCGCCGAGGCTTAACCCATGCGCCCATCTCTCCGCTCCACGCGTCCCGCACTTGTTGCGTTGCTCCTCGTCGCGCTCACACCGCTCCTGCACGCTCTCGAAAAGCAGCCCCCAGCCACATACCGCGCACGCCGTGTTGCTCTGGCGCAAAAGCTCAATAGCGGTGTCGCCGTCCTCTTCGCCGCGGAAGAACCTCTGCTGGACTTCATGCCTTACCGCCAAGACGCCGACTTCTACTACCTCACCGGCTGGAACGAGCCGGGCGCAGCTTTGCTGATCGTTGCCGATGCGTCCACCGCCGAGCAGCCTCGCCACTATCGCGAAGTCCTCTTCCTGCCCACACGCAACCTGCGCATGGAAAAATACACCGGCATCAAGCTCGATGCAGCCACTCCCAACGCCGCCCAAACCGCGGGCGTGGAGGAAGTGCTGCCCATGACCGGCTTGCCTCTGGAACTCAACAAGCTGATCTCCGTAGACCGCCGGCTCGCATCGAATGTCTGGACCCAGCCCGACACCCCACAAGCCAAATCCCTCGTCGGCTGGACCGCTGCTACGCTCGGCAACGGAACAACGCCGGCCACCCAAGATGTCACTAGCCTGACCATGCCATTGCGCCAGGTCAAAGACGCCGGCGAACTAGCCCTGCTCAAGAAAGCAGCCGATGCCTCGATAGCCGCACAGCGCGTAATGATGCGTTCGACAAAACCAGGCGTCACCGAGCGCGCCATCGCCGGCAAGATCATCGCCAAGCTCATGGAAGAAGGCTGCGAACGCCCATCCTACGCATCCATCGTAGGCACAGGCATCAACTCCACGACGCTCCACTATTCAGAAAACTCCGCCACGCTCGCCGATGGCGACATCATGGTCGTCGACGCCGCGGGCGAGTACAGCATGTACGCCTCCGACATCACTCGCACCGTGCCCGTCAACGGCCACTTCACCCCGCGCCAGCGCGAGATCTACAACGTAGTTCTTGGAGCGCAGCGAGCCGCGGCCGCAGCCTTTGTCGCGGGCAAATCCACCATCGACGACCCCTACCATCGAGATCCAAACTCGCTCGACACCGTCGCCTGGAATTACATCCACACCCACGGCAAAGGCCTGCACGGCGAGCCGCTCAGCGACTACTGGATTCACGGTCTCGGCCACATGGTCGGCATCGACGTGCACGACCCAGCCATCTATCCTGCAGTCCTAAAACCAGGTATGGTCTTCACTATCGAACCCGGCGTCTATATCCCAGAAGAGAAAATCGGCGTGCGCATTGAAGATGTTTTCGTGGTCGGCCAAGATGGCAAGCTCATCGACCTCATCGCCGATCTTCCCCATACCGCTGAAGATGTAGAAGCAGCCATGCAATCCTACAAGTAGAGAACAGCATGTCCCAGTACGATCGAATCGATTCCGACGAACTGCAGCCACTGACCGAGGCATTTCACAATCAGTTGATGGCCTGTCTTGAAGAATGCGCAGCCGGCCGCCGCGGGCTATTCTCCGACCTCGAACCCCTAAGCGAAGAAACCGAGCCTGATCGCGCATGGCCAGCAGCAGCGCGCCTCCGCGAGCTAGCCTTCGCGCTGCAATCGATCCTCGCGCAGAACGAAGAAGCCGACGCGCTCTGCGAACAATTCCTAGACCTCTGCTCCATTCACGGCGAAAACGATCCCGGCGAACCAAAGCTAGCCCGCGCTTTTCTCAACGAAATCGCAGGCACACGCTGAATCGGTCGCCATAAGCAGCCTTAAACGCACATCAGGCCATCTGCGCAATGCAACGCACAGATGGCCTGATGAAACAAACGGCTGAATTACAGGCTTAAAAGCGAAGTCCAATAGTCACAGGAATAAGCCCCGTCGTGCCCAACCCATCGGTGGAATTGAGCCCCGGTGTATTGATCCACAGATAGCGCGCCTCTGCGTAAAGCTTCAAGCGATCGTCGCCGCCGGTGCTCGCGCTACCCAGCTTATGCGTGAAGCCGAGTCCCACATTCAACCCGCCCTGATTGCTGGAGAAATGGCTTACAACCACGTTTTCATAACCGATTCCGCAGAAGTAGTAGCACTCTTCCACTTCTTCTGGATCGGTGAAGCTAGTAACTTTGCGGTAGAATCCGCCGCCGCCCGTTACATACACACTGTTCTTTCGCTTGGGAAAGAGATCGATCACAGGGGCAACCGTAAAGGACCAGATATGCGCATGGCCACCTTCGGCCTTGGCATCTGCGATGAGTCCACCCGGCAGTTTATTATCCATAAACTGATACTCGATCAAGGCGCTGATACGGTCTGTGAATTTATATCCAGCGCCCACGGTGAAGTTACCACCCCAGGTGATGAAAGGCTGATCGTTGCCGATCGGCGCGTTCGCCCCACCGCCACCTTCGAAGGTGAGATGGCTAGACCAATCGTGGCTGTGATATCCATAATGGCCGGACGACTCACCGGCTGCGCCTGATATCGGAGCAGGAGACGCAAATGCGCCAGCGAGAGCTGCGTCATCCGCAACAAGCCCCTGCGTGGAACTAGCGAATCCATCGGAAGGTTGTACCTGAGCCATAGCGGCAGGCGCCGCCATCATGGAGATTGCAAACACCGCTGGAATGACAAGATAACCAGCACGCCGCAAGAGCGGCTGACCACCGCGTAAAGACATAGGAAGGACCTCGAAATTGAATTTGGGCTTGCTTACAGGAGTCGTGCATTGCCCCCGCTGTCGAGTTAGACACAAACTGCGCTCAAAGGTTGCGCGGAGTTATCAGAATGTAAAAGGGCTGGGATCTAAATCCCAGCCCTTTTGTGTCCTATGAAAATTACCGCTGCAATTCGTTAGCCCTGAATGTCAAACTGCTCCGGATGCAGCGTCGCATCGCTCTTGACCAGCACATTCTTGCCCGCCAGGTCTTCGAGTTCCGTCAGCCACTTCGCATTGTTGGCCTTGAGCGCCTTTGCCGTTTCAGGATTCACCCGCAGCAGCACTTCGCTCTGATCAAAATGCTTTCGCATCTTGCGCACTTCAATGTAGATCTCGTTGGCCACAGTAGCCGGGCTCTTGACCATGCCCGTTGCCTGGCAGACCGGGCAGGGCACAGAGAGCGTCCGCTCCAGTGATTGCTTCACACGCTTACGCGTAATCGCCACCAGGCCGAAATCGTTGAACTGCAGCACCTTCGTCGGCGCGCGATCTTGCTTCAACGCTTCTTCCAGAGCCGCCATCACACGCGTGCGATTCTTGCGCTCATCCATATCGATAAAGTCGATCACGATGATGCCGCCTAAATCGCGCAAGCGGATCTGACGCACAATCTCCGGAATCGCATCCAGATTGGTCTTGAGAATCGTGTCCTCAAGCCGCGCCGTCTTGCCCACGAATTTGCCAGTGTTGATGTCGATGGCCACCAGCGCTTCGGTCTGATTGATGACGATGGAACCGCCAGACTTCAACCACACCTTGGAACGCAGAGCCTTCGAAATCTCATCCTGAATGCCGAAGTGCTCAAACAGCGGCACCTCTTTGGTGTAGAGTTTTACGCGCCGCACCAGCTCCGGTGAGAAGCGATTCAAGAAGCGCACAATGCGCTCATAATCGGCTTCCGAATCGACCCAGATATGGGAGAAGTTATCGCTCACCTGGTCGCGCAAAATGCGCTCGATCAAGTTGAGATCGTGATAGATCAACGCCGGAGGCTTAGAGCTATCCGCGCGCTGCTTGATGTCGTTCCAAAGATTGATCAAGAAGCGCAGATCGGCGCGCAATTCTTCTTCCGTAGCGCCATCGGCCGCAGTGCGCACAATGAATCCGCCCGAAGCATCTCCCTTTTCGCTGACCAGAATGCGCTTCAACCGCTGCCGCTCCTCATCGGAAGCAATCTTGCGGCTCACGCCCACATGACTCACCGTCGGCATGAAGACCAGGAAGCGCCCAGGAAGCGCGATGTGGCTGGTGATGCGTGCGCCCTTCTTGGCAATGGGCTCCTTGGCAATCTGCACCAGGATCTCCTGCCCAGGCTTCAGCAAATCGCTGATAATGGGCAGATCTGAGGTTTGCGCCGAGCGGCGTGACTGTCCACCTGGACCGCCCGGACCACGCCGCCCATCCCCTGAACCGCCAGAACCACTTGGGGCCCCATTGCGTCCGCGACGTCCGCGTCCACCCCGGTCGCCACCACGCTCTCCGCCTCTATCGCCCCCGCGATCCCGTCCAGGAGCACCCTGTCCTGCCGGCCTTCCAGCAACCGCCGGAGCGCCAACCGCGTCTTCCTCATCGGTCTCGTCTTCATCCACCGACTCCAACTGGATGCGATGATCCAGGTGCGCCTCCTGCAACATTTCCCCCAGAGCGCCCGAGCGGATCTGCTGCTGCAATGTCTCTTCTTCCAGTTCCTCGAGATCGTGCTCGTCTCCGTGATGCGCCTTCAGCGGAGTGAACTCGTACTCCTCCTCTTCAATGACTTCTTCTTCCACCAACCCGTCGCCCGGCGCGTAGGCAGAGACGGCGGCAACAGCCTTAGGCGCAGCCGCAACCGGCACAGGCTCCGGCTCTTCTTCCTTCTTACGTCCACCAAAGAGATCCTTCAGACGAAATCCGCTAGGCGGCAGCGGATCGACATTGTGACTGGCAGAAGCGTCATGAATCTCTTCGTGCTCAGCCTCATGAGTAGCCTCTTCCACATGCTCCACTGCATGTTGAGCAGGGTGCTCAATAGCATCTTCGACTACGTGCCCTGTACTGAACTCGGTGCTGAGCTCTGTCCCGTCTTCTGCGCCGTGCTCTGAGGTTTCCGCGAAATGCTCCTGTGCAGATTCGGCTTCACCAGTCTCCGCAAATCCTCCCGCAAGCTCGAATTCCGGCAGCACCTCTTCCGAGAACTCCTCAAATTCCTGCTCTGTATCCACCAGGGAATATCCCGCAATCTCCTCTGAAAACTCAAAAGCAGCAGGCTCGCTCAACGTTCCTTCGGAAACGGGGCTCTCATCGCCCGCCACCGAGGCAGGGCTGGAGAAAACTCCGCTAGGCTCGGCATCAATCGTGGCTGATGGAACAGGTTCAGCCTGACGGTGGCGCGCAAGCGACTCTCCAGGCAGCAATCCTTTGCCGTCCCAGACAATCTCATGCTCGATCAATGTCGAGGGCTTGGCGACCGTCCGGTCCGGCAATGGATCGGAGGTATCCGGCGGCAACTCGCTGAGAATCAACCGGCTCGGTGCCGGCTTCTGAATCTCCGGCGCGCCATACTTCGATAGCGATTCGCCAGGCAGAAGAAACGGCGTAGGAGTAGCAGAAGACCGCGCTTCCGATTTCACCTGCGCATCCGGCTGCGCAGCCGTTGCCCCATAGGAGTGAGCCGCAGGCTGAGACGCAGCCGCTTCAAAATCCAGAGACGAAACCTCCGCCTCCTCCAGCTCTTCGCCTTCAACGGAATCCGGTGCCCCCGAAGCCGATGCAGCGCTTTCCTGCCCAGCATCCTCACGGCCACCGCGGCCTCCACGCCGTCGCCGGCGGCCACGCCAGCGCTTAGCGCCCTGCTCGTCTCCATCTTCTGCAGGAGCAGGCGCCTCCGGCCCTGAAGCCAAGACAATCGCACTCTCAGAAGAATAGGCAGGAACCGGCGTAACGTTAAATGAGGACTGCTGTCCCTGCGCTTCCACTTCCGGCGCAGGCTGACGTCCGTCACGATTGTCACGCCGAGGACGCTGTTCCCCATTGCGCTCAGGACGGCCCTGAGGCGCCTGCCCCTGCGGAGCTCGCACCGTATTGCCCTGCGAAGCGGCGCGTTCCACCTCGTCCGTATCTTCCTGGTCTTCCATCTCCAGAAAGTCGGTAACGTACAGAAACGCATCGCGTTCCAGCCCGATGTCCACAAATGCGGACTGCATGCCCGGCAAAACCCGGGTTACGCGGCCCTTGTAAACCGAGCCTGCCAGCGTATATTCATTTTCCCGCTCGTAATAAATCTCCGAGAGCTGATCGTCTTCCAGAATTGCAAGCCGCGTTTCGTGCGGCGTGCTTGAAATACAAATTTCCTTGGCCATATTGCCTTTCCGTCCCAGGGCAAACGCTCCGTGGGATCTGCGGCAAGGCCGACTGCTTGGTTGGAGCGGAACACTGTTCCGGCTCCGAGGCACCTGATAGGAGGGGGGAAATCAAGGGAAGCTGTTCGAAGCAAACTCCAAAAGTGGAATTGCGCCGTGCCCAGCAACTGTTGAAGCTCAGAGAGTTTGTGGCCAACTCGATCCTTCCATTCCAAAAATGGAAGTCCGATGCCGTTAAGCCCATTGCAGCGCGACGAAACTGCGTCTTCGAACCCGAGATCCCTTCGTCAGGCGACGTTGGATCTGCGATTCCGGCGAATTCCGTTTTAAGCTTTTCCGTGTAGGCAAAGCGCTGCCCGGGAACTACCCGTCTCTGCGTGCTCATTCACCCAATCCTGCCGGGGCTGTTTGCAATCGAAACCTGCCGGCGAAGTGATTGATAATGCTTGTCTTTCGTGCCCAACTGCGGCCGAAAGTGAAAAACCGATTGCAACGGATACAGTTGCAATCTGTACAACGGTGAGTACTGCCATGTTAGGTGCCCTAGTTCACAAACCGGCGCATACGGACGTTCATAACCACGCCCAGCGCCAGGAAGGTGAACAACACCGAAGATCCGCCGTAACTCATTAACGGTAAAGGAATTCCGGTGACAGGCATAAAACCGATGACCATGCCGACGTTGACCGCAATTTGGAAGGTCAACACAGCTACCACTCCCATAACCAGAAGCGAGCCGGACATGTCTGCGGCAGTTTGTGCGTTCTGAATCAAACGCATCAATATCACGAAGTATAGCAGCAGAACTAGAAACGCGCCGGTAAACCCATGCTCCTCACTGAAAGCGGCAAAAATGAAGTCGGCATGAGGAATCGGCAAAAAATCCCCTTGCGTCTGCGACCCCTGCTCCGCGCCCTTGCCCCACACCCCGCCCGAGCCAACCGCAATCAAGGATTGGCGGATCTGGTACCCTGAGCCGCGCGGGTCGTTATCCGGATTGATGAAGCTGGTCAGCCGCGCCTTCTGGTACGGTTTCAAGATCTTCCCGCTGGTCCAAACCCCGACGATCGCCATAATCCCTACGGTCCCCAAAATCGCCGCCTGCTTCCAGTGAATCCCGCCCAGAAACAGGCCAGCCAGCAAAATCGGCGTATAGGTCAACGCCGTCCCCAGATCCGGCTGCATCAGCACCAGAACCATGGGCAGACCCACAAGAGCGATGGCCTTAAAAATGTCCCGCCAACTGAGAGTGCGCGCACCAAGATTGGCAAAATAAAGCGCCATCAAGAGAATCAGCACCAGCTTGAACCACTCCGAAGGCTGAAAGCTGATAGGTCCGAACTTGAGCCAGCGCTTGCCACCTAAAGCCTTGTGCCCAAAGAGCTTGACGGCCACCAGCGCGAGCAGGAAAAACCCATAGAGCCACCAGACAATATCCAGCAAACGGTGGTAGTCGATCTTGGACACAATGAACATCGCCACCAGGCCGCCAAGAATCCAATAGACCTGTTTACCAGCGAACCCGTGAAACTTGGTGTTCTGCGTAGCCGAATAAATCTCAAAAATGGAGATCGTGCAGAGCATCAGCATCAGCCCCAGCAGCACCCAGTCGAAATCGCGAAAACTCAAATACCGCCGCATCAGGGCATCACTCCACGAAACCGCTCCGGCAATCCCACACTCGCCTCAGCCTGCAAAGCCGCAGGAGACTTCGTAGGAGCTTGCGGCTTCCGGCTAGGAAACAGCGATTCCGTTTCCGCCAATTCCGGCTCGTTGCTTGCCGCCACCATGAAATGTCCAGCATGCATTCGCATCTGGTCCGAACCACCCGAAACTGGGTGCCCCACCCTAGCCGCAGCCTCATCGCGGCTAGGGTGGGATTCCGGAATCTCTTCCACAGCCGGCCCAGACCAAATCGCCCCCACCTCAACCGGAGCAGCCGGCTTGCTCGCCTGCAACAACAAATTGCCTTCCTGTTTCCGCTTCTTATTCACATAAGCCGTAATAATCTGCGCCGCCAGCTTAGCCGAGCCAGATCCCCAATCGCCATGCTCCTGCAACACAACCACGGCAATCTCAGGATTCCGCCGCGGAGCCATCCCCACAAACCACGCATTGGGAGTCTTCAAACCACCCTTATTATGCGTATCTCCGCCGCCGACCACTTGCGCCGTCCCGGTCTTGCCGGCAAAATCGATTCCCTCCAGATGCGCGCCTTCCGCCGTGTGATATAGACCCGGCTGCGTCGCCTGCGCCATCCCTTCGGTCACCGTCATCCACGTATCCGAGCCCAGCGAAACCTGCTTCTCACCCGAGCCGACAAAGGTATCCAGCACCGCCTGCCTGTACTGCCCTGGTAGCTGATCGAGATTCACCAGATGCGGCCGGACCATGTGACCGTCCGAGGCAATGCCGCTCAGAGCGCGCACCAGTTGGATCGGCGTCACCTCCAGCGCTCCCTGGCCGATGCCCACCGAGATCACCTCGCCCGCATACCATTTCTCATGAAAGGTCTTCATCTTCCATTGCTGCGACGGCATGACACCCGCCATCTCGTTAGGCAGATCGATTCCAGTCTTCGTGCCGATGCCCAGCGCCGTCCCGTACTTGGCGATCGTGTCAATGCCTAGCCGTTGCGCCAGCTCGTAGAAGTACGTGTCGCAGGACTCTGGAATCGCCTCGTGGATACTGAGCAAACCGTGATGATGGTCGCATTTGAAGAAGTGGCCGTAAAAGTCGCCTCCTCCGTTGCACATCACCTTCAGGTTCTGCGCGATCCCCTCCTGCAACCCAGCCGTAGCCATAATGACTTTAAAGGTCGACCCCGGCGCAAGCTGATCCTGAATCGCCTTGTTCATCAGCGGATGATTGGGATCCGTAATCAGCTTGTTCCAATCCGACCGCCCAATGCGCACCGCAAACGCATTGGGATCGTAGCTGGGATGCGAAACCAGCGCCAGAATCTCGCCGTTCCGTGGATCCATCGCCACCACCGCCCCATTGGCATCCCCCAGCGCATTCTCCGCCGCCCGCTGTATATCGATATCGATGGTCAGCTTCAGATCCTTGCCCGGCGTCGCCAGCTGAATCCCGCGCCGGCCCATCTCACGCCCGTGGCTATCGACGATCACATCCATCGAGCCATCCTGCCCGCGCAGGATCTCGTCGTAGGTCTCTTCCACGCCAGCCTTGCCCACCACATCGCCCGGCTCGTAATAGGCAAACTTGGGATTGTTCAGATCCTCTTCGCTCACCTCGCCGACATACCCAATCAAATGCGCCGCAAACCCATCCCGCGGATACAACCGCCTCTCCACGTCAATGGTTTCGAGCTCCGGCAGCTCATTCCGGTGCGCTTCAATAAACGCCTGCTCATCCGGCGAAATATCCTGCTTGATCGGAATCGGCTGATACCCAGGCGAAAGCCGGAAACGATGCAGCGTCGCCTGCAACTGCTCCAGATCGAGGTTCAATCCCTTGGCGATCAACGGCAGATCAACGTCAATATTCCGGTTCTGTTCCCGCACCAAAAAGCAAGAGACAGAAGGATAGCTGTCCACCAGCAGCCGCCCATCGCGATCCAGCAGCTTGCCCCGCGCCGCCAAGACTGGCACCTTGCGAATGCGGTTCTGCTCCGCCAGCACCCGCCACGTGTCCCCGCCCAGCACCTGCAAGCGCCATAAGCCGCCCACCAGCACCAGCATCATCAAAAGGATGCCGTACTGCACCACCGTCAGCTTGATCGCCGGCAGCTTCTCATCACGGTTGACCTTGTCGACAGCGGTCATTTTCTGAAACCGAAAATCCATAAAGCCCACTTCCTCAAGCATAGCGCGGGTATGTTTTGGACACACCACGCTTGCATTGAGCACATCGAAGAAAAACCCGCAAAGAACCTAAACCGCCAAGATCTGGGTGCCCCATCCTAACCGCAGCCCTATCGCGGTTAGGGTGGGAGTAACAAATCTAGCCTTTAAATTAATCCCACCGGGTGCCCCACCCTCGCCACGCCTTTGTTTTTGTGGCTAGGGTGGGAGGAACAAATCTCCATGTCAAAATCCAGCCGGGTGCCCCATCCTAGCCGCAGCCCTATCGCGGCTAGGGTGGGAGGAACAAATCTCCATGCCGGAATCGAGCCTCGAACCTAATCCCGCATCTGCGTCCGGTCCAGCAGCGGAAACAGCACCAGCCCAATCGCCGCGTTCCCGCTCGCGCGCAGCACCTCATCCAGCCAGTTCGTCTGCCAGCCCAACCCCAGCAACGCGCGCATAATGAACAGCATCGTCGCGCTCGACAGCAGCGTAAACGCAAAGTTCAACACCATCCGGATCAGGTTGTTCTCAACCACAATCCGAATCCCGATCGAAGCCGCCAAAAAGCCGCAAATCGTATTCGCAATCCCGTGAATCCCGATCGCTCCCTGCGTCAGCCCATCCTCGGCAACCCCCAACACCATGCCCAGCAACGTCCCATGAACAGGGCTGCGCCGGTTGAGCGCAAAATAGACAGTCACCAGCAGCGGCAGATCCATGTAAGCAAACCGCCCCAGAAGACGCGGCAGCCAAGCCTGCAGCACCAGCGCCACCAGCGGTACCAACACGTAGACATAGATGGGATAACGCCGGATCTCCAGATCGCGGCGATAGTCGGGGATGAGCGCCTGCACAGCTATTGGACCCTCCCTGAAAACTGCGGCGTTTTAGGCGTCGTCTGCGGCTTTGCCGGAGCACTCTTAACCTGCCCAGCATTCGATTGAGACTTCGGCGCAGGCGGCTTCGCCGCGCCATTCCCCTCCGTAGAAGCATCGGGAACATCCAAACCCGAATCCGCGCCACTCGTCGCATTCGAACCCGCTACGCCCGGCGTAAAGCGATCCGCATGCGCCGCCGGCAAAGGCTTAGGAGTAACCGGCGGCGCAGGAACAGGCTTCCCATCCGGCCCAATCACCGTCGCCGCAGCCGGAGCATTCGGCGCGTTGGGATCTTTCAATCCCGGCAGCCGCTCTTCCATCTCCGCCGCAGCCTTCTTGCGCTCCGCATCCGCGGCCGCTTCCGCGCCCTTCAGCTCTTCACTCGTCTGCAGATCGGCCTGCTGTTGCGGAGAAAGATGCGCATCGAGCGAAGTCACCACCAGCACCTCGTCCAGATGTTGCAGGTCCGCGGCAGGCTTGACGATCACGTTGATAAACGAGCCCCGCTCCGGATCCTGCTGCACCTTCTCGACCACGCCCACCGGCAGCCCGCGCGGAAAAATCTGATCGCCCCCGGCAGTCAGCACATGCTCTCCCGGCTGAATCCGCTGGTCGGCAATGATATTGATCACCTGCGGCTGTCCGCCCGCATTGCCGCGCAAAATCCCGCGAATCCGCGTCGTCTCCAGAATCACCCCAGCCCCGCTCGTCTGGTCGTTGATCATCAGCACCTGCGCCGTATGCGGAAATACATCGCGCACCTTGCCCACAATGCCATCCCCGGTAATCACCGCCATATCCGGAGCCAGCCCGTCCAACGCGCCGCGATCGATATAGATCACATGCGACTGCCTGCTGCCGCTGGTCCCGATCACCTGCGCCGGCAGCGTCTGGTAAATGTAATTCTGGCGAAACTTCACCAGCGCCTGCAGCCGCTGCCCCTGCAGCGCATCCTCGCGCAACTCCGCCTGCTCCAGACGCAGCCGGTCGATGGTCTGCTGCAAGTCCTTGTTTTGATCCTTGACGTGGCGCAGGTCCACGTACTCATTCCACCAGCCGTTCAACCCTTCGCCCGACCCGTGAATCGCCCGCTCAAAGGGCGTAACCAGGCTCGCCGCCCACAACCGGATCAGCAGCACACCGCGCCCATCCTTCGTTTGATGGACCGCAGGGCCACCGGCTGCGCCCGCCGCAGCAACCAAGGGCTTGCGCACCTGTACCGCGAGCCCGATCACCTGCGCCAGCAGCACCGCCAGCAGCACGATCAGATTGCGGTACCGGCTGAAAAAGGATTCCATAACAACCTGGGGAAAGTGGTCAGTGCTGCGTGTTCCGTATTTCGGAATCAGTCCTTGAATCAGCGACTGATCCCTGTTCCCTGATCTCTGTTCCCTGCATTAGTCGATCTTGATCTTACGCAGCAGGCGAAAGTCGGACAGCATTTTGCCCGTGCCCAGCACCACAGAAGCCAACGGATCGTCAGCCACGGAAACCGGCAGACCGGTCTCCTCGCGAATACGCTTGTCTAAGTTCTTGATCAGCGCTCCGCCGCCGGTCAGCACAATGCCGCGATCCGAAATATCCGCCGAAAGCTCCGGCGGCGTTCGTTCCAAGGCCACGCGAATGGCATTCACAATCACCGAAATACACTCCGCCAGCGACTCGCGAATCTCCGTATCGTCGATAGTGATCGTCTTGGGCACGCCCTCGATCAGGTTGCGCCCCTTGATCTCCATGGTCAGCGGCTTGTCCAGTACATACGCCGAACCGATTTCGATTTTGATCTGCTCCGCCGTCCGCTCGCCAATCAGCAGGTTGTACTTGCGTTTCAGATAGTTGGTGATCGCCTCGTCCATCTGATTCCCAGCCATCCGCACCGACCGCGAATAAACAATGCCCGACAGCGAAATGACCGCAATATCGCTCGTCCCGCCGCCGATATCGACCACCATATTGCCGTAAGCCTCGGTAATCGGCAATCCCGCGCCGATCGCCGCCACCATCGCCTGTTCGACAAGATAGACTTCGCTGGCCTTGGCGCGATACGCCGAATCTTCGACCGCGCGCTTTTCCACCTGCGTAATCTCCGAAGGCACGCCGATCACAATCCGCGGATGCACCAGCATCTTGCGGTTATGCGCCTTCTGAATGAAGTAGTTCAGCATCTTCTCGGTGACTTTAAAGTCCGCGATGACGCCGTCCTTCATCGGCTTGATGGCCACGATATTGCCCGGCGTCCGGCCCAGCATGTCCTTGGCCTCTTTGCCGACAGCCTCCACTTCGCCGGTGTTCTTATTGATGGCCACAATCGAGGGCTCATTGACCACGATCCCCTTGCCGGCCGCATAGACGAGTGTGTTGGCAGTGCCAAGATCGATCGCCAGGTCGCTCGAAAACATGCTAAACAGCGAGCGAAGACCATGCGAACGCGAAGGACGCGAGGGATAACCATTAGATGACATTCTTGAATAAACTCTCTACGGATTATTGTACGGCCATAAAGCGATTGGTGCGGATAGTGGAAAACCATCTCAAATCGCGGTAGTAGTAGAGATCACCGCACTCTCTACTCCAAGCCGCAAACTATTATCATCTCGAAACCATTGTCATCCTGAGCAACGCGAAGGATCCGCTGTTGCCCCTGCCTTTCTGTCTGTCATTCCCGCCAGGGAATCTGCTTTTGGCCCGCAGCACTTCTTCAGCATCCCACCAAACTGGGTGCCCCATCCTTCCCTCCTTTGGGAAGGGTGGGAAACCACAAAAGCCAGCCCGCTTCTTGTCCTTGCTTTTGACTTTCTGTCCGTCACTCCCATCAGGGAATCTGCTTCCCCATCCGCCCAACCGTCGTCCGCGAATCATAGCCAGCCTGCGCAGCCTGAAATTTCCCAACATTCGCCGCCGCCCATCTCCAAAGCGGATGCACCAACTCCAGCATCTCCAACGCCAGCTCCGTGATCGCATACTCCACTCGCGGAGGAACCTCAGCAAACACCACGCGCGTCACCATCCCATCGCGCTCCAACTGCCGTAGCACCCTGGTCAATGACTTCTGGCTCACCCCCTCCACCCGCTCCAATATCCGCGAAAAACGCATCGGAGCATTCGCCTCCGCCAACTCCGCCAGCGTCCAAAGCGTCCACTTTTCCGCCAGCCGGGTCACAATCTCCCGCGTCAAGGAATCTTCATTCTCTGAAAGCGCCTCACACGCCGCGTTAGCTTCCGCCCAATCGATTCTCTTCATAGTTACCTCAAAGTAAGTACAAGCCAAAAAGGTGCCTTATTGCCAATAGATACTAATGGAAGCATACTCCAGATATGACGAAGCAGACCAACCCAAAATTCACCGCCAACGACATTCCCCCACAGCACGGACGCCGCGTTCTCATCACCGGCGCCAACTCCGGCATCGGCTACGAGACAGCCCTCGAACTGGCCCGCAACGGCGCAGAAATCATCCTACCCGCCCGTTCGCTCAAAAAGGCAAACAACGCCATCGCCCGCATCTGCAGCCAAGTCCCCAGCGCAAAAATCACCCCAGCCATCCTAGATCTCGCGTCTTTGGCCAGCGTCCGCGCCTTCACCGCATGGGTCTCAAAAAACTTCCCCGGCCAATCCCTCGACCTGCTCATCAACAACGCCGGAGTCATGGCCGTCCCACAACGCGAACTCACCGTCGATGGCTACGAACGCCAGTTCGCCACCAACTACCTAGGCCCATTCCTGCTCACCGCGTTGCTCTACCCGCACCTTAAGCCGCAGCGCGGCACGCGCATCGTCACCGTCTCCAGCGGCGTCAGCAACCAGGCCAAGATAGAATTCGACAACCTGCAGTCCGAGCGCATCTACAAGCCAATGTTCGGAGCCTACTCTCAATCCAAGCTCGCCAACCTCATCTTCCAGCAAGAACTGCAGCGCCGCCTCACAGCCGCCCACTCGCCGATCCTCTCCACAGGCGCACACCCCGGCTACGCCATCACCAATCTGCAAACCAGCGGCCCTGCCGGCCAAGCCCCACTCAGTTTTCGCATCGTGTCGTCGATCCTCAAACCCCTCGCCTCGCAAGACGCCGCCCACGGCGCACTGCCAACTCTCTATGCAGCCACATCACCGCAAGTCACCCCCGGCGGCTACTACGGCCCAGACCGCATGCAAGAGCTAAAAGGCCATCCCGCCCCAGCCAAAATCGCCCCAGCAGCCAAAGACCTAGACCTGGCCAAACGCCTCTGGACCGAAACAGAACGCCTAACCGGAGTCAAATTCACCGTCTAGCTGATCTTCCTGGCCACCATTGACAATCCTCCAGAAAAGGAACATCGTCAAAACAGGGACGGAATATGGAACCGATCGATCTAACCGGCGTGCTCAAAGACGCTCCTCGGGGCGAGTGGCTAGCGCTTTCCTGGGCACGGGATCGCATCGTCGCACACGCTCCGTCGCTGACCGCAGCCAAGGAAGCCGCCCAACAACTGGGCGAGTTGAATCCGATCATGATGAAAGTTCCCCCGCTCCATGCGCTGATCCTCTAACTGTCCCGACGCATGAAGATTCCCTTCTCTTTTCTTCCTGTCCAACCAGACTCGGCCTTCCCTGATCGCTCTGAGATCAAGAGACCTATCGTCGCCCTTCATCTCACGGCAGGGGACCGTTCTGTCATCTTCTTTGCCGTCGTCGATTCTGGAGCCGACCTTTGCGTCTTTCCGGCCTCAGTCGCCGCCGACCTCGGGATCGATATTCCTAATCGCAGCTGTTCCCTCTTCTCTGGATCGAATGACGCAAACCAGTTGGCGTATTTCGAGGAACTTCAAGCCACAATCCTGCCCATGGAAGCCCCCAATATCGATCCCAACCAGGAACCACTCACCTTCCCTCTCTATGCAGGCTTTTGCGACACGCTGGAGCACGTGGGCATGGGCCTACTTGGCCAGGAAGGATTCTTCTCCCGCTTCAAAATCAGTTTCGCAACCATGGTGGCATTTGCATATCTAGTGATGGTCGCCTATGACAAGCCAGTACGCGCCTATTTGCGATCCAAGCGGTGACGGCTGTTATGGGCACATGCCACGATCCGGGCACTGTCAGAATCGCCTTAAATCGAAGCCGTCCCCAATCCGCAACGCAATTGTCCTTGGAACAAGGCAAGGTTTCGGCTACACTCACCCAAGCCTATGTCAGCAATCTCGGAAGTATTTCCTGTTCCGATTCAGCCCGTAGCTCGACGCCTGGAGTCGATCGACATCCTGCGTGGCCTGCTCATGATTCTGATGGCCCTTGATCACGCGAGAGATTTCTTCACCTCCGACTCGGGCTTCAATCCTACCGATCCGCTTCGTTCCTGGCCTGCGCTCTTCGCAACTCGATGGCTCACCCACCTCTGCGCGCCCGGCTTCATCGCCCTGGCCGGAACCTCGGTCTTCCTTCAGCACAAACGGGGCAAGCCTAGAGGAGAAATAACGAAGCTCCTGGTTACGCGCGGCCTTTGGCTGATCTTTCTGGAGATCACCGTCATCAGCTTTGGCTGGTCCTTCGCGCTGGGGCCGGCATTGCAGGTGATCTGGGTAATCGGCGTCTCCATGATTTTTCTAGCAATGCTGCTGCGCTTCTCCCCGGCGATCATCGGCTCCGTCGGAGCCGTGATTGTGCTCGGCCACAATCTACTCGATGGAATCAAGACCGATGGCGTCGGCGGCGATGCCTTTCTCTGGAGACTCCTGCATCAACAGGGACCAATCTTCGTGCATGGCCACATGGTCGGCTTCATTCTTTATCCCCTCGTTCCATGGATCGGCGTCATCTGCCTCGGTTATGCCTTTGGTCCTGTAGCAGCATCGGAGCCCGGCAAGCGGCAGAAGATCTCCATGCTCCTCGGCGTTGCCCTGTTGCTAGCCTTCAGCCTGCTACGCATCTTTCACGGCTACGGCGATCGCGATCAGTTCCGCTATCTTGCTACGCCAGCCGAAACGATGATGTCCTTTCTAGAAGTCGACAAGTATCCGCCATCGCTGCACTACCTTCTCGCTACGTTGGGCGTTCTCCTGCTGCTATACGCATTCTTTGATCTGGCGGTGACACGAGACTGGGCGCGGCCCCTTCGCGGATTTGTGGAAACCTACGGAAGAGTCCCTTTCTTCTATTACGTGCTGCATATCTATCTCCTGCACGGAGCAGCGCTCGCGGTCACGGCCGGGCGGCATGGGAACTGGCGCTTTTGGCTCATCCCCGGTGCTGTATTCTTCGGCCATCTTGATGGCTGGGGATATAGCCTTCCCGGCGTCTACCTTGCATGGTTTCTCGTGGTGCTTGCACTCTATCTCCCGTGTCGCTGGTTTGGACGGCTCAAGGCACAGCGGCGCAATTGGTGGCTTAGCTACCTATAGCGGATTGCAGCGCTACCACGATGACAACCACAACCAGAGGATGACCAACCTCAGCGACTTTGTCGCCGCATATAACTTCGCCAAACGGCTGAATACTCTTGGTGTCTTACTATGTATGAATCCATCTGCAAATGCCGGCAAAAGGAGCTACACAGATCTATTCTCGAACCAACCCACGAAATGCCGAGACCAGAGCAAACAATCAGAGCGATCAAATCCAGCAGAGCAGATGTCAGACTGCATTTTTTCCCTAAAAGCGCTACCTGATAGATTCCGTCCCCGGCACATATGCTCTGCTTCCTTGCTCTGAATACCGAGAAATCATCTGGCTCAAGACTCACCGCTCTTTCCACCCGGTTCAATCCCATAAGCGCCAAGGTAAGGAAAAGTCCCTTTCGGTTGGCCCGTGATCCGCACAGACCTCTTAAGCCCAGAAATTCCCCACGCTCAAGCTCGGTGAGTGCGTTGGCGATAAATCACTCGTTGACGGTTCCTCTTTACTAGGCAGTAACTTCCGGATGGCCCACGAACCGCTCGCACGCCGAATCATCCGGAGAATTCTACGTGGCACAGGGATTTGATAGACTCTGGTCAAGACGCAAGCCGACGACAGTCGAACATACATGAAATGATCGCTTTTGAAGTGACCGCTGCGAATGCCCTGGGGCTCGCCAGCCTTCCTGAGGAGCCTTTGGATGAGTTCAGCGACGAAGAGATCTCCTGCTTCAACGAAGCCCGCAGCTTCCGCCAAAATCAATCGGGAAGAGACTCCTTTCGAGGCGCTGGCCAGCATCTGCTCAGTTCTGGTGGTGGGCCTGTTCATTCTGACCTTCTTAGCTCAGAACTACCTCATTCCGTCAGGCTCGATGGAGAACACGCTGCTTGTGGGCGATCACCTGGTCGTCGACCAGATCACCCTCATGCAGCCCGCTTCGTGGATGCCGCTCATCAGGTATCGCGAGCCGAGGCGCGGCGATATCGTGGTCTTCCACAAGCCCGTCAATCAGCCTGGTATTGATGCCACTGACGCCGACGGAACACCACAATACACTCCCCTGGTGAAGAGGTTGATTGGCGTACCGGGAGATCATATTCATCTACGCAACGGCATTGTGATTGTCAATGGAGTCGCACAGCCGGTGGGATTTGCGCAGCCGACGACGACGGACAACTTCAACGAGTTCCTCGACGATTTCCCCGCAGTACCTCCAGCTGGGGTGCCCGGGGCATCAGAGTCATGGGCCGTGAACTTCCCGAGTTATATCCAGGATGGCGACTTAGTGGTTCCACCCGGCATGTATTTCATGATGGGCGATAACCGGCACAACAGCCTGGACTCGCGCTACTGGGGCTTCGTGCCGCGCGCCAACATACTTGGTCGTCCGCTGTTCAACTATTGGTCGTTCAAGGCCGCAGATGGACAACTTGAACAAACAGGATTCGGTCACAAACTCGCGTGGCTCGGCCACGTTCTGGTGCATTTCTTCCCAGACACGCGCTGGAAACGCACTTTCCACGTTGTTCGTTGAACCGAAATTGTAAGATCCTGATTTGATCTTGATGCGCTCCGGCCGTATAACCGCCTATCCTTCAATTATTGCTTGGTCAACATCCCTGGCGGGTCGGTTGCTTCGGCGGAAACCGAGCGCCAAGAGGGTCACGCGCCAGGAGCTCATCATCGCGCGTTCCTCGGTTGACGCATTCAGGCCGAGGCACTCATACAGACAGGTCGAATGTCGCCCATTGACCCCAAGGACCCCAAGCGTCATATCTTAGCGCTTATACGGTTCAACCTTACTCCGTCCGCAGCGCCTCCATGGGTTGGATCATCGCCGCCCGGCGCGCCGGCAGAAACGCCGCAATCAACCCAATCGCTGCCAGTGTTACGGTGACACTCACATAAGTCCAGACATCCAACGCCGGCACCTGATACAAGAAACCCTGAATCAGTCGTGCTGTCGCAACTGCCATCACGAGCCCCACGCCAAGCCCAGCCCCAATCAGCACCGAGCCCTGCCGCAGGATCAGCACAGCCACGCTTTGCCGCGTAGCTCCCAGCGCCATGCGCACGCCAATCTCCCGCCTGCGATAGCTCACCAGCTGCGACAGCACGCCATACAAACCGGCAATCACCATCGCCACCGCCAGCCCGGCAAACGAGCCCACTAAATAGAGCCCCAGCCGCTTGCTGAAGGTGTTCTTGTCCACAGCCTCCTGCATGGTTTGAAAGTCATCCAGAGCGAAGCCCGGAGCCGCTTCATGAAAGAGCGAACGCATCTCCGACGCCACCGGAATCTCCCCGCGCGTCTGCACCACGAAGCTCACCGCTGTTTCCAAAAGCGCCTGATAAAACAGCGAAGTCGTCGGGATCTGCGCCTGCGGCACCAAAATCATCGGTTGAATCTCCCCGCCGACGCTGTCATCCACCTGATCGGCAAGCACGCCAACAATGGTGTAAGGCCGGATCATACCCGTATCTTTTCCACCCAGATCGATCTGCTTTTGCAGCGGATCCTTGCCCGCGAAATACTTCTTCGCCAGCGTCTCGTTGATCGCCACCACATAAGGCGACGTAGCAACATCCGAATCCTCAATCATCCGTCCGCGCAACACCGGCGTGCCCATCACCCGCGCATACTCCCCGCTCACCGCCGAGATCCGCCCCTCCGGCCTGTCCTTCCCTGTCCTCGGCTCGCCCACAATGCCAAAGCTCGTCCCCACATTCATCCCCGACAACGGCGGTGAAGTCACCAGCGCCGCGGCCTGCACACCCGGCAGCTCCCGCATCCGCTCCAGCACCGGCCCATAGGTCACCGTTGCTACCGATGCCTTGGCATTGCCCGTGTCCTCAGAAACCGCCATCGCTGAAAATCCCGCCGCATCCGCCGGCATAGCGCCAAACGTCGTCACCCGCTCCGTATCGAACCCAAGCCGCGACTGCTGCAAATTCCACAGCGTGTGAAAGAGCAGCCCCGTCCCCACCAGCAGCAAGGTGGAAAGCGCCACTTCCCCTGCCACCAGCCATCCGCTCAACTTACCACTCACAGAACGAGAACCGATGCCACGCGAGGCCGCCTGTAAAGCCGCCTGAGGATTGGCCCGCGCCACCAGCAGCGCCGGCAACAGCGAAGACAGCAGCGTGCAAACCACAGCAATCGCAGCCAGCGCCAGCACCACCATCCAATCGATCCCAATCGAGTCCGCCCCCACAATCGTCCCACTGGGCAATTTGCGCACCGCCAGCATCGCCAACTCGGCAAGCGCCACGCCGACGCCGCAGCCCAATACACTCAACACCATGCCTTCAGAAAGCAGTTGCCGCACCAGCCGCATTCGCCCCGCTCCAAGCGCCGCCCGCACCGCAAACTCCTGCTGCCGCCCCAGGCATCGCGCAATCAGCAGATTCGAAACATTCGCGCAGGCAATCAAAAGCACCAGCGCCAGCGCCCCAAACAGCGCATACAGCACCGGACGCACCGGCCCAGTCAGCGTCTCCTGATACGAAGCCGCATGAAAGACCGCAACGCTGTCATCCTTCGTCCTGGGCAAATGCGCCGCAATCGAATCCAGCTCCCGCTGCGCCTGGGTCACATTCACTCCCGGCCGCATCTCCGCCACCACATTGAAAAAGTGATAGCCGCGATCCTTCAGCATCTCCGCCGTCGGCTGCACCGGCAGCCACACGCCGTCATTCAAATCCGGCCGCATCTGTTCAGGAAAATGAAACGAAGCCGGCATCACCCCAACCACCGTATAAGGCTTGCCGCTAAGCTTGACCGTCTTTCCGACTACCCCCGGATCGGCCTGAAAGCTCTTTCGCCATAGCCCTTCCGAGAGCAAAACGACCTCCGGCCCTCCCGGCAACCCCTCGGCTTCGGAGAAACTCCACCCCAGCAGCGGCTTGGCTCCCAGCATCGGAATCAGGTTCGGCGTAATCCGCGGCGCCACCACGCTCTGCGAAGCATCGCGCACCTCGATCACCCCAACATCCTCCGAGTAGCCCGCAACTGCACTCAACTGCCGCGCCTGGTCGCGAATATCCCGGTAATTCAGCCACGAAGTCGTCTGGAATCCCGCCTTCGTTCCCCCTCCGATATAAATCATCTGGTCCGAATGCGCGTAGGGCAGAGGCCGCAGCAGCACGCTCTCAATCACCGTAAAGATCGCCGTATTCGCGCCCACGCCCAGCGCCAGAGTCAAGATCGCCAACACCGCCAATCCCGGAGTCTTCCGCAATTGACGAAAAGCAAAACTCAAGTCGTGAAGCAGCGTCTGCATGCATCCCTCCCGGAAATAACAACACAGAATTGAAAACTAGCCCGCTCGTTGAGGATCAGTGTACCGCCGGGCGATAGTTTCGCCCGCCATAAATCTCTCTCCATTGACAACTGCGATAAGCTGAAAGGTTGGCCCTTGCCGCACGGCATCGCCATTCGAACCCAAGTCAAGCAAAGCGAGGATTCTCCGTGGCAAGCAAGACCTATCACAATCTCATCGGCGGCCAATGGCTGCCCTCCGTCAGCGGCCAAACCTTCCAGAACATCAACCCCGCCGACCACACCGACATCGTCGGCATCTTTCCTTCGTCGAATGCGGAAGACGTAGCCCTGGCCGTAGCCGCCGCGAAAAAAGCCTTCGCCATCTGGCGTCTCGTCCCCGCCCCCAAACGCGCCGAGATCCTCTATCGCGCCGGAGCACTCCTCGCCGAACGCAAGGAAGAATATGCCCGCGAAATGACCCGCGAAATGGGCAAAGTCCTGGCCGAAACTCGCGGCGATGTTCAGGAAGCCATCGACGAAGCCTACTACGTCGCCGGCGAAGGCCGCCGCCTCTTCGGCGTGACTGCGCCGTCAGAATTGGCCAACAAATTCGCCATGTCCATCCGCATGCCCGTAGGCGTCATCGGCATGATCGCCCCCTGGAACTTCCCCATGGCCATCCCCTCGTGGAAGCTCTTCCCCGCCCTCGTCTCCGGCAACACCTGCGTCATCAAGCCCGCCGAAGACACCCCGCTCTCCACCTACAACCTCGTCCAGACCCTGATCGACGCCGGCCTTCCGCCAGGCGTAGTCAACATCGTCTCGGGCTACGGCCCAGAAGCCGGCGCCCCGCTCGTCGAACACCCCGACGTCCGCGCCATCAGCTTCACCGGATCAAGTGCGGTAGGATCACACGTAGCCCAGCGCGCCGCAGCCAACTTCAAGCCAGTCTCCTTAGAAATGGGCGGCAAAAACGCCATGATCGTCATGGAAGACGCCAACCTCGAGCTAGCCCTAGAAGGCGCACTCTGGGGAGCCTTCGGCACCACCGGCCAGCGCTGTACCGCAACCTCCCGCATCCTTCTGCAGAAATCCATCGCCGCCGAATTCACGCAAAAGCTAGTAGCCCGCGCAGCAGCCCTCAGCGTAGGCAACGGCCTCAACGACGGCCCAGATGGAAAGGTTGAAGTTGGCCCCCAGGTCAACGAGCAGCAGATCGAAACCAGCACGAACTATTGCAACATCGCCATCGCCGAAGGCGCGGCGCTCCTAACCGGCGGCAAGCGCCTCACCGAAGGCCCCTACGCCAACGGAACCTTCTTCGCACCCACCGTCTTCGGCTCCGTCACGCCCAACATGCGTATCGCCCGCGAAGAAGTCTTCGGCCCAGTCGTCTCTCTGATCGAATTCAGCACCTTCGAAGAAGCCATCGAGATCGCCAACTCCATCGACTACGGCCTATCCACCGCGCTCTACACCAAGGACATCAACCGCGCCTTCACCGCCATCCGCGACCTCGAAGCCGGCATTACCTACATCAATGCCCCCACCATCGGCGCCGAAGTCCACCTGCCCTTCGGCGGAGTAAAACAAACCGGCAACGGCCATCGCGAAGGCCTAGGCGCACTCGACTTCTACACCACCTGGAAATCCGTCTACATCGACTCCAGCAACACCCTGCAGCGCGCCCAAATCGACAACGCCGAGTAACATCAAGCGCAACCGATATGGGTGCCCGATCCTTCCCGTCCTTCGGGAAGGGTGGGATAACAAATCTGGGCGCTCTATTTTCGAAATCCGAGCGCTCTATTTTCGAAATCTGGGTGCCCCACCTTCGCCGGGTCGTTGTTCTTCCGGCTAAGGTGGGATATAGCTATCTATTGTTCTTTATCATCTTTCTTTTCCACAGGATGGAAATCGTGATCGATCGCCGCATAATGTAAACCATCACCGGCACTAATCGCTATCCGCTTCATGGCACTGAGGCCAAGCGGCCTACAAATCCTTGCCGTAGCCTCCAGCGCAAGTTCCGCACTACGATCTCCCCATGCCGATGACCGCCCAAGACCTGCTCGAAGCCGCCAATCGCCTCTCCCAGGCCGACCGCAGTTGGCTCGCGCAGGAACTGCTCCACCCTCCCGGCGACGGCTCCACAGAAGCAGAACTCGAAGCTGCCTGGAGCAACGAGATCAAGCGCCGTCTGGACGAAATCGACTCCGGCGCCGTGCAGATGATTCCACTCGAAGAAGTCCTCGCCGATATGGATGCCCGGATCGCAGCCAAGTCCCGAGCCTAAAGCCAATACGCGATCTCCCCAAGACCGAAGTTGACGCGGATAAAGCCCTACCTGCCAGAGGAGCTCCTAGGCAGACTGGAAAACTGTTCCAGGCACTGCACCACCGTGAGCGGAACGCCGGCCAGTTCCGGCACTTCGGCCTGACGCCCAAGAATGTAGCCCAAAGCAGCGGCGATCCCACGTCGCTCCACCCAAACCTGGCAATCGCGGTACGTGCCCTTGAACACCGCCCTGCTCTCGTTCGTTAGGCCTTCGTTGGGGCAGACATAGCCGTTCAAGCCCTCGGTAAAAATGATCAGGTGCGCTTCGCGCTCGTCGACGCACTGCTGCGCAGCGTTATACATGAGTTCCCCGAACGTCATGAATTCTCCATCGTAAGTTTTTTGGGGGGAGGGCTACTGAGTGGTTAGTGTAAAGCATTCTGGCGATCCAAAGAATCCATAAAAACCTGGGTTGCGGATCAGTTGGAAGGGTACAGGCTTCAGCCCGTACATATAAGGCCTGCTCTTGCTTTTCTTTTTGTCATTCCCGCAGGGAACCTGCTGTGCATCCTCCGAGGACTCCACTGGCTGGGGGAAAAACTCACCTCGTCAGCAATGTGCGAAGGTTTTGCAAGAGGGCACGACTTCAGTCATGCCGTAAGCATCAGAAAACAAAGGTTGGCTTTGGCCCCTGAGGAATGCCTTCGGTAACGTGGGCATGGAATCAAGCCTTTTCCGCAACCTCTTCAGTCTCTGAGGGATGCAAATTCACCAAGCCGACCCATTACAAAAACTTCTGCATCCAATTTGCCTTCCGACAATCTTAGATATATCTTAAGATATATCGTGAAGCACTCAAACGATGTATCGGCGAGATCGGAATAGAACACCAAGGAGAACCATTATGTTTGGAAGAGAAAAATTTGAAAGATTCGCAGCAGAACACTTCGCCGAAGGCCGCGAAGGATTCACCCCCGAAGGCCGTCACGGAGGCCACTGCGGCCCCCACGGACGCGAAGAGCGCCACCACGGACGCCACGGCGGCCGGGAAATGTTCGAAGGCTTCCTGGGCCGTCACGGCCGAGGCTTCGGCGGATTCGGCGGCGACAGAGAACGCCTCTTCGACTCCGGCGAACTGCGCCTCGTCATCCTGCAGCTGCTGGCCGAAAAGCCCAGCTACGGCTACGAGATCATCAAAGCCATTGAAGAGCGCCTCAGCGGCGGCTACGCGCCCAGCCCCGGCGTCGTCTACCCCACCCTGACCCTGCTCGAAGAAGAAGGCTACGCCACCGTTTCCTCTGCAGAAGGCAACAAAAAGCTTTACACCGTAACCGAGCTCGGCGCGGAATACCTGAAGACCAACCAGGCGACAGTGAAAGCCATCTTCGGCCGCATGGAGCAAGCCGGCAAAGTCTTCGGACGCGGACGCTCGCCGCAGATCATGCGCGCCCTCATGAACCTGAAATTCGCACTCAAGATCCGCGCCGGCCAGGGCAATCTCTCGCCCGAGCAGACGCGCAAAATCACCGAAGCCATCGACGCAGCCGCCAAGGTGATCAGTGAGGTTTGAGACTCCAACAGAGTCTCAAGATCTCCCTGCGTCGGTCGCAATAACACAGTGGGATAAATCCCCGGAGACATTGTCAATGCAGGAAGAATTCGACTCTCTTCAATCGCAACGCGACAGCCTTCAGCTCCTGGTCAGTGAGCTACTGCTGGCCAATCACCAGCTCCGGCTAGAAGTCGCCAAACTCAAGCAGGTGGCCGGTATCAACGCGCCGGCCACTCATCCACAACCACACCCAAATCGTTGAGCTGCTGAATCGCCAACTCAATCTGCCGCCGGATCGCCGGCCTCTGCCGCCTATCCGCCAGCGGAGACTCCTCGATCGCCACCACCCGCCCATACGGCCAAGCGCTTTCCGGCAGCGCAATCAGCGCCTCCACCAGATCCTGCTGACGAATCTGCAACTCCTGCCGCCGCGCCGCAGCCGGCCGCAGCAATCCGCCTTTGCCAAGATCGCTGGGATTCGCATCCGCCTGCACAATCCGCACATTGATCATCTGCGCATCGAAGCTCAAAAATGGATTGGCCCACTGCCCCGGCTCATGCACATCCACATAGCGGCTCTTGGTCGGCAGCGCAATGCGCGAGAATTGCGCCCGCTGCTCGTCTCTCTGCACATAAACAGCCTGCGCCTTGTGTTCAGCAGCCGCCGCCGTGCTAGCCACCTTGCTCACCGCCTGCTCTTCCTTGCGGCAGCCCGTCAATAGAGCAGAAATCAACATCATTCCTGCAACGCAGGCCCTGAATTTCGTAGAAAATCTCACAGAATTCAGCATATCAATCCGGCGTCAATCCCGCGCGCCAAAGCTGTTGCGAGCTATGGCTCACTTCCCCGTCCAAACCGCAGCCCGCTTGGCCAGGAAAGCCGTCGTCCCCTCAGCCTTATCCTGCGTAGCGCAACACTGCCCAAAATGACGCGCCTCCTCAGCCAACCCATCTTCCAGGGATCGATCCAGGCCTGAGTCGACCGCCAGCAGCGTCCGCTCAATCGCAATCGGAGCATTGGCAGCAATCTCCATCGCCAAAGCCTCAGCGCGAACCATCAATCCGTCCGCCGGCAGCACCTCATCCACCAGCCCAATGCGCAAAGCCTCCTCAGCCGGAATGATCGCCCCGGTCAAGAGCAGCTTCAAAGCCGCGCTCGGACCAACCAGCCTTGGCAGCCGCTGCGTCCCGCCAAAGCCAGCAATCACGCCCAGCTTCACCTCCGGCTGTCCCAGCTTCGCCGCATCGCTCGCCAGCCGAATCGTGCAAGCCATCGCCAGCTCGCATCCGCCGCCCAGCGCAAATCCGTGAATGCAGGCAATCACCGGCTTGCCCAGCGTCTCAATCGAGCGAAACAGCTCCTGCCCGCGCCGCGCATACGCCCGCCCAGTTTCAGCGTCCAACCCCGCCAGCTCCGAGATATCCGCGCCCGCCACAAACGCCTTCGGCCCAGCTCCCGTAAGCAGAATCACCCGCACCTCGGGATCGGCCGCAACCTCTTCCAGAGCGAACGACAATTCTTCCAGAGTAGCCGCATTCAGCGCATTCAGAACCTTCGGCCGGTTGATCGTGATCCACGCCAGCGGCGCACGCTTTTCGAGCAGCAGATTCTCAAATACCACGCAACCCTCCCTCACTAGCCGAAATCGGGTTGTGCGTCAGTTGGAAATGTACGAGCTTCAGAGACTGCTGAAAAAGTCTTTCCGGAGGGAAGCGGTGGTTTTAACCACCGCGTAAAGCCGGCAAAATCAAAGGGGGCTTTAGCCCCGGAGACTCCGAATTCTTGCAATTCCGACCCAATTCCAGACTTTTTCAGCACACTCTTCAGCCCGTACATTAGCACCCGCAAAATCAAAGGGCTTTAGCCCCGGAGGGATGCAAATTCACTAAACTGACCCACCAGCCAGGCTCATATGCGCTTCACCAGTTCCTTGGCCATCGCATCCAGCACGCCATTCAAAAAGCCCACCGACTCCGGAGCCGAATAGCGCCGCGCAATCTCCAGCGCCTCGTTGATCACAATCGGAAACGGAGTCCCTTTGAATCCCAGCATCTCCGCCGCGGCCAGCCGCAGCACATTGCGATCCACGCCCGGCATCCGCTCCAACCGCCAGTTCACCAGATGCTCCGAGATCAGCGCATCGATCTCGTCCGCGCGCACCGTCGCCGCGCGATACAGATCCTCCGCAAACCCGCGCACCTCCGCATCCGACTCCTCGCGGGCCAGCCAAAACGTCTTACCCACCTGCTCCGGCGTCTGCTTGCCCATATCGCCCTGAAACAGCATCTGCATCGCCAACTCGCGGGATTTACGCCGCGTTCCGGTCGTCATGCGCCCTCACCTGCGGACTCATTCTCCAGCAGCTTGCGCCGCAGCGAAACCATCTCAATCGCCGCCACCGCCGCCTCGAATCCCTTATTGCCCGCCTTCACGCCCGCCCGATTGAGCGCCTGCTCCAGCGTCTCGCAAGTCAACACGCCAAACGCATGAGGAATGCCCGTCTCCTGCTGCGACTGCCCAATCCCCCGCGCCACTTCGTTGTAGATCGCCTCGTAATGCGCCGTCTCGCCGCGAATCAAGCATCCCAGCGTGATAATCGCGTCCAGCGGACCACCCTTGGCATTCACCCGCTCGGCCAGCGTCCGCGCCGCCGCCGGAACCTCCCAGGCCCCAGGCACGCGCACAATCTCGATATGCCGCCGCGCCGCGCCACTGCGCAGCAGCGCGTCCAGCGCGCCATCCAAAAGCCGGTCGGTAATCACCGCATTCCACCGCGCCGCAACGATCGCAAAACGCATCCCTTCGGCAGATAGATCCCCCTCGATCGCCAGCGGCTTGCCCTTCAGCGGATCGCTCCACTCCCAAAAGCTGAAGAGCTTCCCAGGCGCAGCCTCGACCGTAAACAGCCGCGACTTCCAATCCGTATCGGCAATCGCAGCAACCTTCGCCGCAGCCTCTTCCCCCTGCCCGCGAAACCAAGCCAGACAAGCCTCGCGAACCGCATCCAGTTGCGTCACCTCAATCAGCACATCGGATGCCGAAGGCATAGCGCCATCGACAAACTCAAGATTGCCCAACGGCGCAAGAAACGACGCACCCCGGCTGGACTCCTCGTTCCAACCCTTCCCCGGAGTAAAGCCCAGCGCCGCAAAAAAGCTCGTCAGCCGCTCATACTCGGCCGCCGAACTGGCTGGGCGCAAAAAAGAAATGCCCTTGATCATAGTCTCGATTCTATCTCGCCCAATTGCCACGCCGGCTCCTTCTGCCGCGCGCCTTTAGGCAGGTTCGCATACACAGTAAGAGGCCCGCATCGCGCATCAACAGCCGCGAGCGGGCCTCTCATTTGAGGTACAACGTGAAAGGATTAGGTCGTCGAGCGCGGCTTGACAACAATGACAGTCGCCGGTACCGCGTTCCCATTCACATCCACCAATCCCGGAGCCAACTGCTGCGTATCCTTCAAGGTGCTCACCGTAATGAAGTGAATCAGATCGTCGCCCGATGTCGAGACATAGAACGTCGTATCGTCCAGACTAAAGACGCCTGCCACCGGAGCCGTAGGAACAGCCGTCGATCCGCTCGGCTCATTCAACGTCACCTGACCGATCGTCCCCAACGTCCCCGACGAATTCGGCACATAGTACGGCACCGTAGCCGTGGTTGTGGTGCCCGTCGGAACCGAATAGGTCACAAACGCCAGATTCGAAGCAGGCGAAACCACCACCTGATCGATCGCGCTCGCCGTGAATCCTAAAGCGCCCGCAGCCGACTGCTGGAACGACGTCACCGGCGACGTCGTGATGTTCGTGCTGTTGGTCCCCGAAGACGGGCAAGCCCCGCTCACCAGGCTGTCGGCATAGTCCACGCTGATATCCGTCAAGGTCGGCGAAGTTCCGCCGTCCAGACCCACGCCCAGAATGTGCGCCCCATTCGTCGACGCAGCCAGCTGATCCGTCTGCACCGCAACAGAAGCTGCCTGCGGATACGCCAGCGCAATGTCGTTGCCGCTCAGCGATGGGCACCATCCGCGCATCGTCGTCCCAGTCGCCGTCGAGCTACCCGTAGCGCTGCTGCTCAGGAACGCTCCAATGCCCGGCACCGTCACCGCCACATCCGACACCGGAGGAACGCTAGCCGACGCACTGCCAAGCGCATACGTCGTCCAGCCCGTGTTCACGTTATAAACGAACAGCGTCGGAGTATACGGCGTCGTACTGCTGGTATTGGTCACATATCCCGTCACGTACAGCGTCTTTGAATCCGGAGTCCACTGCGCCGACGTGCCCACCCCGCTATACGTCGAATACGTCGCCCCGCTCACCGTATACAGATAGAAAACCTGACGCACCTGATCGTTGATCAAGATCGTCGCATTGTTCGGCGCGGCAGCCAGCACCACTCCCGGAACATTCGGGTCTTCCTTGCTCAGCGTATTGGTGGACGCCGTGTAAATCATCAGCTCATGGCAAGAGCCAAAGTAGAGATTTGTCCCCGTCCTGTCCAAAACCATGGAGGTGGGCACATACGGCATCTTCACCGAGGACCCCGCCGTACCGCTCACCAGCTCTACCGGCACGAAGTATTGCGAACCGACACCCGTCGAAGCCGGCGTAGTCGTAGTCCCGCACGCCAGCGTCGTCGGGCTCGACATCCACAGATAATCGCTGGCTATACCGGGTGTGGTAATCGTCACCGGGTTGCTGGTAATCGACGTTCCCGTCAGATTCACGCCCACCTTGTCGATTGGCGACGGATTGCAAGTCGTCGGCTGGCACACCGCGTAAATCGATGCCTCACCGGCATAATTCGCGGTGATAGCGCCGCCCGACCCCACGCTGATATCCAGCGGATTCGTCGACTGGTAATCCAGCGTCAGGCCGGTAATCGTATTGCCGTTGGTGTCGGTAATGACCGTCGAGAGATCCTGCGTCACGCCCTGCGTCACGCTTCCACTGGTTTCTCCATTCAGCGTGACCGCTATCTTTGCCGGCGGGCAGGTCGAGAAGTATCCAGCCGAAGAGCCCGAACCCGCCACCGACGCAGTGATATACGTCGTGCCCGGCAATTCCGCCGTAATCACGCCATACTCGTCGATCGAAGCAATCGACGAAGTCTGCGAGGTGTACGTCAAGTTGCCGAGTGCCGTCGAGCAGCTCGGATACGTGCTCGATCCAGGCTCGCACAACAGCGTCTCCACGCCGTCAAGAGTGTAATACGCCTTAGCATCCAACTGCGCCGTGTTGCTCTGCGACAAGCAGCCCGTGATCTGCGTAATATTGCTACTCGATTCCTCCAGCACCAGCGACACCGCCGTCACCTGCGCATGCGTATACACCGTCACCTGGTTCGAGGACACCCCTGCGCCCGTCGCCGTCACATAAGCCGTCTCATAGGGCAACCCATTGGTCGAGGGCAGCGGACTGGGCTTGCTGCAGATCGTGTAGTTGGGAATGCCGCCGCCGCTGTTGCGGTTCCAGGTTCCCGCGCAAAGATTGCCCGTCGGAGAAACATCCACCACCTGGTTGTTGGTCGTGCCATACGTATAGGAAGCGACCGTCGCCGAGGTTCCCTTGCACGTCTTCGCCGTCGGCGACGCCAATTGCTGCGTCTGCCCATACGCCAGAGAGATTCCCGTCGTCTGCGGCTGAAGAATGATGGTATCCACCGCCGTGATCTTCAGCCCATACCCTTCGCCATTGCAATAATCCGCCTGGGGGTTACGCGTGCAACCGGAGATCGAAATGCCGGCCGGCACAGCCAGGCACAGCACAAAAACAAGGGTCAGCAACCGCCGCATGAAACCTCCCCGTCCCGCCTTTGCAACAGCAGAACGGTCAATCAAAACATCTAGAATCCAAAAGGAATCCGAAAGAAAAGTGTATCAGGGCGCGGCTGGCCTCCGCTCGGGTCGCTCATCCTGCTCAACCATCTTGCTCCGCCATCCTGCCCAGAACACATGCCAGATGGACGAACCGCAACCCGAAACGAAAGCCAGCCACCATACGCTCCCAGCCCTCCAACCCAGACCCAGCCACTGTCGCCGTTGCCCTTGCCGTTGCCG
>Ga0364919_10014_pt1 | contig 120424 bp, 103 predicted proteins | sample SorcelJu500001C7_2_FD_206953 | JGI IMG/M metagenome (GOLD analysis project Ga0364919, IMG submission 206953) | Enriched cells from Trout Bog Lake Hypolimnion, Wisconsin, USA - BchlTB.June20.5000.01.C7 | ecosystem: Environmental > Aquatic > Freshwater > Lake > Hypolimnion/Profundal zone | place... | reverse complement strand
CGGTGACGAATTTAACCGGCTCATAGCTTCTTATGGCCTTTAATAACTCTATATTCTGCTTTGCGATCTGGCTACCGTCTTTATTGTGCAGCAAAGCATATCTGAACTGAAATCCGTATGTCCTCGAAGGCCATAAATGGCTCCATCGAAACTTATACTTATGCTTAACGGCTATCGGGTAGATGTCCTCGACATGAAGCATGTAGACGATCGGATTATGTTTATACAGCGATTCAAAATATAACGATTTAAAGAACAATTTCATGAATGTGCCCCCAAAGGCCATCCCGGTATTGGACATAAATGGGAGAATAAACGAGGATTGGGGTATCTCCCAGAGCGAGGATCCCCCTTTTTTAAAAGGATTCTTTAGATCCGGATGGTACGGAACCCTGGGGGAATAGAACCAGCCAAGATTCAATAAATCAGAGCTCAGAAAACCTATCCTCTGGGGATTCACCGACAGGTCGGCCTTAAATCCGTTCTCTTCAAGAGCTCTGATGGTATCGGCATTTATTTTAAACGCCGGGGAACGAAAAGAGATGACGTCGATTTGCGCGACCGCTTCTATCCTGTTTTTGGCTTCATGTAAAATAGCTTTTTGTTCAACATAAGATAATGAGTTATACTTTTCAGTATTCGGATCGTGCGTAAGGCCATGGCAGCCGATCTCATGACCATGGCGTAAGATCAGATCAACTTGTCCTGAAAATTTTTCTGCATAAATAGCCGGGAATAAAAAAGTGGCTTTGATAGAAAGATCCCCGAATATCTTCAATGCTTCATCTATAAGCATGGGAAGATCCTTCTCTATGGCCGGATAGCAATGGATATCGAGAGTTATAAGGACATTAATGTTGCGATTCAAGGTTTGATTCCTTTACAAAGTATGATCGCGGCGCATTCTCTGATAAGAGGAACATTTTCTCCGATTAGATCAATCGCCTTATAGACATTCAGGAACTTCGGATCGAACCTGTAATGCGTAAACAGGATCTTCCTCGTTTCTATATTTCTAAAACCTGCTTCTACAAACAAGGTTTTCAATTCGCTCCCTGAATAAAAATTGTCATAAATATGATTATTCACTCCGAACCTGGTCTTTAATAATTTAAACCAGGGACAGTATTTGTTGGGAAAATCGAGAACGGCGGCTTCACCGCTCTTTATAACTCTATAGATCTCTTTAAGGGCCTTCCTGAGATCCGGAACATACCTAAGAGTGGAGAATGAGACCGCGCCGTCGAATGTGCTATCTTTAAACATATACAGATTTTCCGCATCGCAAACATGATAATCGATATTTTTAATGTTTGATAACCGCGCATTTTCTTTACCTATTTCTATCGCTTTGCCGGAAAGATCGATACCTACCATCGAAAAGCCTTTTCCTGCAAGCATTGTGGTGTACTGGCCGGTATTTGAGCCCACTTCCAATAAGGTGCTTCCTTTTGCAAATTTTCCCAGAAGCAGGGCCGCCTCAATCTTTCTATTACGATAATATCTCATGACGGAAGAGATATCGGTATGGATATACTTGACCCCGGCTGAATTTTTGGCTATGCCTTCGGCATATCCATCGTAAATATCTTTTATTTCGTCTTTTTTATCCAATTTTATCTCCTGTATAAGTATAAGTTTCGGTGGCCGGATTTGTCAAAATCATTTTATTAATGCCTATCAATCTTTTAGGGGAATAGCGATAAAATGACAGGCTTATAAACTACCGCTATCAGTTCTTCCGCAAATATATCGCGCAGCAGAGGCATTTCCGTAAAGAGCTCAGCGCAGGCATAATTGCGTCTATCAAGCTTCGAATTGACATCATAATGAAACTTGAAATTCATAAAACCGGCGGCTCTTATAACTTTGACCATCCTGCCCTTAGTTGTAAGGCCGATATGCTGGGGGCTGTCACCCTGCGTATGGGGGATAACCACATCCAGAGGATTTTTCAGCCTCACGATCTGGATGATTTGTTTAAAAAACCTGGAAAAGCGCAGATAGGTAAGATTGGGTGTCTTTATGATGAGAACCCCACCCGGCTTAAGCACCCGTTTAACCTCCTTGAGTGCTAATATGTTGTCTTCTATGCTCAAATGTTCAAAAAAATCGCCCGAGACCACCTTATCAAAATATCCGTCAGGAAACTCCGTTTTCCTGACATCGCATAACTTAGCCGCCCCTTTTATGTTAAATCGCTTTAGGTATTGATTGGCCTTCTCTATGAAGGCAGGAGAAAGATCCGCGCCATATACTTCCGCCCCCTGCAGTCCGCAATATACCATCATCGCGCCGTCAGCGCACCCAATATCGAGGATCCTATCGCCTTGCTTTATATCCAGCAGGTGCAGAATATAATCTTTATGCTTAAGATACCCGAGATCCCTGTACGACTTTGCGACGTTTTCACTCGTTCCTTTTATGTCGTTTCGTCTGGCGTAAAAATAGCCTTTCAACCACCCGTCTTCCGGATAGGTATTCGTCACATCGTATTCCTTAAACTTTTCCGTTTTGTTGCTTGAGCCTTGCGTTACCATTTTTCAACCTTTCGTAAAAATGCGGAAAAACGGACAGCCCGCTATTTCTTAGCCACAACACACCAGGAATTACAAAAATATTGGAGTGGAGATTTCCCAAAAATGTAATGCAAAAAACGCGTCTTACAATATAGCCATGCTATCAAGCGGGTTGAAAAGACTTCCAGGATGCTGACAGGTAAAAAAAGAAGAGCAAAAGTATCTATTGAATTTGCTCCGTTTTTCCTCGCAAGCTTTATCCAATTCCATGGCAGCTGCTGGTTAAATTCATGAAAAATATTTCTATAGCTCCCGTGCGGTTCGGGAAGAGGAAAAGAAGGATGGCTCTTTCTAAAGCTATGCAATATATCGTTCGATGTGCGGCTATTATCATGTGCCGATCCGGCCAAATGAACGATGTCCCTGCGCATAGGCTTATGGAGAGATTTTGCTGCTAGTACGTCCATAACGCGCTTCGCTGTATAGAGAAAAAGATGCGGGAAAGCATACAAGCTCGACATATATGTGGGTACGCAAAAAATTACCATCCCACCCGGTTTTGACACCCTGAACATCTCTTGTAAGGCCGAGGCCTTATCATCGATATGTTCTAATACTGCCATAGAAAAGATGAGATCAAATGTATCGTCGGGAAACGGCAGGCATTCCCCTGAACAGGAAACCAATCTGACATTTCCAACATCCAGTTTAGCAAGCAATTCGTTCGCAACGCCGATGCCGAGGCTATGCGTTCGCAAATTAAAAGACGGCATATCTGTCGCGATCAGCTCTTTAACCTGACCGCTCAACAAGGCTGATTGGAAGCCGGAGCCGCAACCTATCTCAAGGCCCCGGAAACTCCCGTCAAGCTTAACAAAATGGCGCAGGGTCTCGAGGAGTGTCTTCTTTATCAAAAAATCGCCGGGAACCGGTTCATAATCTGTACAACCCAGGCTTTTTTGATATATGTCATGCACGGAAGTCATTTCAAAACAGCTTTCCTCTTTTTACCCCGAGAAAGATTCTATTAAAGACATGCCCCACCCGGTGCTGACCGTAGCCTTCACGCCCGAACCGGCGGAAATATGATGGAAATAAGGTGGATTTAAGAGAAGGATTATTTTCATAGGGAGGAGAAGAACGGCACGGTCTTTCGAAGACCTTCATCGATGCACACCTCCGGCCGCCAGCCGAGCCGCTTTACGGCTTTATGTATATCGGGGCATCGGACTTTCGGATCGTCAACGGGAAGCGGTTTATAAGCGATTTTGCTTTTAGAACCGGTCAGCTTAACTATAGTGCGCGCTAATCCTAAGAGGGTCATTTCGGCAGGGTTGCCGATATTAATGGGATCCGATTCCTTACTCATGATCAACTTATAGATCCCATCTACAAGATCGGATATATAGCAAAAACTGCGCGTCTGGCGCCCGCTCCCATATATTGTTATGGGTTTGCCGGAAAGAGCTTGACAGATGAAGTTTGGTATCGCGCGACCATCATTCTCCCGCATCCGCGGGCCGTATGTGTTAAATATACGAACTATTCTGGTATCGAGTCCATGATAGCGGTGATATGCCATCGTCATCGCCTCGGCAAAACGCTTCGCCTCGTCGTACACGCCGCGCGGCCCGATCGGGTTAACGTTGCCCCAGTAGCTCTCCGGCTGTGGGTTCACAAGCGGGTCACCATAAACCTCGCTCGTAGAGGCCAGAAGAAACCTTGCGTTTTTAGCCAGCGCAAGTCCCAGGGCGTTGTGTGTTCCGAGAGAACCGACTTTCAGCGTAGGGATGGGATACTTCAGATAATCGATAGGGCTGGCGGGTGAGGCAAAATGCAGAATACGGTCAACCTTGCCACTGACATTTATATATTTAGATACGTCATGCTCGATAAGTTTGAAGTTCTTATTCTTTAGATTATGCGTGATATTCTCAACTTTTCCGGTTATGAGATTATCCATACAAATAACATTATGACCTTTTTCTAAAAATAGATCACAGAGGTGGGATCCCAGGAAACCGGCACCACCCGTTATGAGGACTCTGCGCTTATTTGGCATCAATAGATCCTCTCGCCGGTATCCTTATATATTTCCATATCGCGGGATTTCAGCAAAGGACGGAGCGCTTCATTTTTAAATATCTTTATCATGACATTGCCCTCATCTGCATCTACAAAATCCGTCTGGCTATAGCTACCATAATTGTTCCTTGTAATTATAAAATACCTGTCAGACTGTTGTTTAGATGCTGGAATTTCTATGCTTTCGATCCTTATTCTATTTTGCATCCTCAGGTACATAGCGCCTACTTTGAACCCTACACCAAATACAAGCATATAGATACCTAACAGCAACAAGCCGATTTTTATTTTCTTATCCATATATCACCCATATTGTTGATGAAACAATAAACACCCTCAGGAAATCCCGAGACAGTGTGATAGAATAGCCGAATTGCGTTGGCAGGAAAAGCGCTACCAATAAAAACAAATTTGCTGCTGTGTCCCCGAACTGCCGCTTTGCAACTTTAAAAATAAAATAAACACTGCAAATACTTAAAACTATATTGAAAATTCTTGGCCAGATAGTATTATAACTCAGCACGGAATATAAAAAAGCAATTATATAAGAAAAAACATTTGTTTCGTTATCTCCGGCCGGTAGCGTATACCTTAATTCTCGCACCAAGGTATCATTGAATATCTCTCTATCTACCTTATTATTTGGAAATAAACCCGCAATTTTACATTCTTTGTCATCGTACCATTGAAGTAAGAGGCTGACACACCTTCCTCTTATTGAATAAGCTTTGCTGTCCGGCACTAAAAAATCTTTGTCGGTTATAGAAACGAAAACATCATAGCCGCAGGCAAGGATCACTCTTAACAAAAAAACTATGATTATGAGTTTTTTGTAATCCAACTTGCAAAACCAGCCGAACCAATTAAAAGGTACAGTAGCTCGCATATCATCCCATGCCTTATAAGCGCCTCAACCCCTGAGTCATATATGGATATCCTGAATGACAGGATAAGGAAAATTATAAGAATGCCCCAGATCTTTCTAAAATACCTGATAATTCCATACAGAAAAAATGGAAATGCCATCAGATTCAATATAGACTGCGGAGTATGCAGGCATAGAAATACCGGCTGAAATAAAATATTAAATAGGCCGTTAAAGAAGATTGTAACCAATAACGGAAAGCGTATAGGCTGAACAGAGTTCTGAAGATACGCATTGGCAAGCTCTTTTGTGTAACCTCCTTCCGGAAGAAGAAAATAATGGCGAGCATCTACAGTGAATAGTGTTAATATGTGATGGTACAGATACGTTCCTATATCAGTCATCACCTTATCCGAAAGCCTATGATAAAAGTCAAGAGCCACTCCGGATGATAAAACAAATCCTATAACAAATATTATGAAGACAATGATGATTTTATTAATCGCGGATCTAATAGATATTGTCATCTTATCTTTTACTTACTTCGTTTGTTTCGGGCGAACCACCCGACCGTGCGCATAAGGCCTTCCTCGAACTGGACAAACTTTGTTATTTTAAGCGCCTTGCGTATCTTATCAATACTGGCACGTGTTTTGCGGACATCGCCATGCCGCTTGGGGGCGTGGATGGGTTTTATCTTGGTGCCAAGTAGTTTGTTTAATTCATTGACGATACCGATCACCGATGTCGTGGTGCCGCAGGCGACATTAAAAACTTCGCCGGAGATGCCCGGAACGACGCATGAGCTGAGATTTGCCTCGACGACATTCGAGACGTATGTAAAATCCCGCGACTGTTTACCGTCCCAATCGACAACAGGCCTCTCGCCTTTCATCATCTTAGAGATAAACATCGGTATAACTGCCGAATATTTGGATTCCGGGTTTTGCCTTGGGCCGAAGACGTTAAAATAACGAAGCGAAACTGTTTCAAGACCAAATGTCTTGGCGAACGTGACGCAATAATGCTCGGCGGCGAGCTTCGAAACACCGTAGGGCGAGATCGGTCCGGGCAGGTCGGTCTCTTTCTGCGGAAACGACTTCGCGTCGCCGTAGGCAGAGCTCGATGACGCATACACGACCCGCTTTACACCAGCGGCTTTCGCCTCGAAGAGCACGTTCAAAGTGCCGCTCACATTGATATCATTGGTCGTGAAAGGATCATCTACCGACTTCGGTACCGAGCGAAGCGCTGCCTGGTGAATGACATAGTCGATACCCTTAAACGCTTTGCGGAGCGTCGCACGATTTCTTATATCGCCCTTCACGAGCTCGATCTTCTTCATAAAGGGCGCGATGTTTTCCATCTTGCCGGTGATGAAGCTATCGAGGACACGAACCTTTTGACCGCGCTTAACCAATTCCTCTACGATATTCGAGCCGATAAACCCGGCGCCGCCGGTGACTAAATAATGAGCCATAGATCTCCCGCTGTAAGTATTATGTAAAATCCAAAATCTAAATACTACAAATACTACAAAATAATCTCAAAGTCCAAAATCCAAACCTGCCTTGGTAGTATTTGAAATTTGGATTTTGGATTTATTTGGTAGTATTTGGATTTTGACATTTGAATTTTACCTTTATAACTTTACTATCTTCTCTCTCTTTTCCGCATGCTTCAATACATTCCGCGTATCGATGACGACTTTCGAATTTTCGAGTATAAAATTATAATCTACATTCGAATGGTCGGTAACGATGACAACACAATCTGCGGATTTAAATGCCTCTTTCGTAAATTTTACCGAATCGAGATCTATGCCGTCCATTTTAAGGTACGGTAGCAGCGGATCATAGTACGAAATGATGGCTCCCTTCTTCTGCAAGATAGCGATGATCTCCAAAGACGGCGACTCACGAAGGTCTTTTACGTCTTTTTTGTAGGCGACTCCCACCACGAGTATTATAGATCCCTTAAGAGCCTTTGAATGTTCATTCAAGCTCGACGCCACCTTCTCGACGACGTAATGCGGCATCTGGGAGTTGACATGTGACGCGAGGTCTATAAAACGCGCCTCAAAACCATGCCCGCGGGCCTTCCAGGATAAATAGATGGGGTCGATAGGAATGCAGTGCCCGCCTACGCCTGGCCCGGGATAGAACGGCATGAAGCCGTAAGGCTTCGTCTTCGCCGCATCGATGACTTCCCATACGTCGATGCCGAGCTTATCGCACATCAGCATGATCTCATTTACGAGGCCGATATTCACGATGCGAAAGGTATTTTCCAGTAGCTTCACCATCTCGGCAACCTTGGCCGATGACACCGGGACCACCTTCTCGATCACCTGCTCATAGAGCATCCGTGCCAGCTCCGTCGAGGCGGCGGACATCCCGCCGATTATCTTCGGGGTATTTTCGGTCTTATAATGGGGGTTACCCGGGTCGACGCGCTCCGGAGAGAAGGCGAGGTAAAAATCCTTCCCTTCCTTCCAGCCGCCCTGTTCAAGCACTGGTAGCATCACCTCTTCGGTCGTCCCCGGATAGGTCGTAGACTCAAGAACGATGATCTGACCGCGCTTCATGTGCTTCTTGATGCTTTCGACCGCGGAGACGATAAAGGAAACGTCGGGTTCTTTAGTCTTATTAAGCGGGGTGGGAACACAAATAATAACGGCATCGGCATCCTTTATGACCGCCGCGTCGGTCGTCGGGACGAACGCCTTCGAGCGCATAGTCGCCTTAACGTCATCGATAGAAACGTCGAGAATATGTGTCTCGCCTTCCTTCAGCCGATCGACGCGATTTTTATCAATATCGATACCGTATACCTTAAAACCCGCTTTCGCGAATGTAACGGCAAGGGGTAGCCCCACATAGCCGAGTCCGATGATGCCGACGACGGCTTTTTTATCGAGGATCTTTTTCTTTAACTCCTTCAGCATATATCTTCCTTATTTTTTAATAGGAACACTGATGTAGCCCGGGTTTAAACCCGGGCTACACCTTAAATCTGTGTAATCATTTACTTAAATATTCTCTCAATGCGCTTTTCCAGCTGCGCATTTTAAAGCCGGTGAGTTTCGTAAACTTCGAGCAATTGAGTACAGACATCGCCGGCCGCTTTGCGGGTCTGGCGAGTTCTTCCGATGATATCGGCGCTACTTCTGTCTTTAAACCTACCATCCGGAGTATCGTCTTGGCATATTCATACCAGGAGACTGAGCCGGCGTTTGATACATGATAGATGCCTCTCGCGTCGTTCGTTTTTCGTTTTTCGTTTTTCGTAAAAATACGATCAAGAAGAGCGTGCAATGCTCGCGCCAGATCCTTCGTATACGTCGGAGAGCCGACCTGATCGTTAACAACCTTGAGAACCGGTTCCGTCCTTGCTTTAGCAATGATCGTATCTACAAAATTCTTGCCGAATTTACCGTAAAGCCAACTCGTGCGAATAATGAGATAATTCTTTAAAACATCCTTTACCGCCAGCTCCCCCGCGAGTTTCGAATCGGCATAAACGCCAAGCGGTGAGGGCTTATCCGATTCCCGATAGGGAGTTTTTTTTCTGCCGTTAAACACAAAATCGGTACTGAGATATACTAATAAAGCCTTGTTTTTTTTACAGGCAAGCGCTACATTCCTCGTGCCATCTCTATTGATCCGGTATGCCTTACCAGGATCTTTCTCGCATCCATCGACATCCGTCCACGCCGCCGCGTGTATCGCGATGTCAGGATTAACTCTAGCAACGACATCTGATATCGATTTTTTATTTGTTATATCGCAAGGATAATTTTTTTTAACGCTTTTTCTTGCCCCTTGACCCTTGCCCCTTGACCCTATTATATCCGCGCCATACACTTCATAGCGGCCTCGAAGCTCACAACAAAGATCGATGCCCAGCATGCCGCTTGAACCGATTATCAAAACACGTTTTATCATTATAACCGCGCATATCGACGAATTCTATATGTCGGGCGGGTTAAAACCCGCCCTACGGATTTTACGTGCTGTTGCTAAAAATCAATTTTTCAGCTTCCGCCACCACGCAATGTTCTTCTTATACCATTCGACGGTCAATTGAAGTGCCGAGTGGAAATCGTGGCGCGGCTTCCAGCCAAGCTTCGCGATCTTCGATATATCGAGCGCATAACGCTTATCGTGGCCGGGCCTGTCGGCGACATGTTGTATAAAGCTATCATCCTTACCGAGCGCTTTCAGGATGGTATGAGTAAGATCGAGATTCGTGATCTCATTTCCCCCGCCGATATTATATACTTCACCGACCAGCCCCTTATGCAGCACCACGTCAATGGCTTCACAGTTATCGATAACGTATAGCCAGTCGCGCACGTTCATTCCGTCGGCATAAAGCGGCACTTTCTTACCTCCGAGAAGATTTGTAATGAATAGTGGTATCACTTTCTCCGGATACTGGTACGGACCATAATTATTGGAACTGCGCGTAATAATGACCGGTAACTTGTAAGTCACGAAATATGACCTGACGAGCAAGTCCGCACCCGCCTTAGTAGCAGAATATGGGCTATTAGGAAGTAGGGAATCGTCTTCCTTAAACTCGCCTTTAAGTATGCTGCCATAGACCTCATCAGTCGAGATTTGAATGTAGCGCGATACCCCGTGCTTCTTAGCGGCCTCTAAAAGGGTGTGAGTTCCGAAAACATTTGTCCGGACAAAACTCGCCGGATCTGTAATGGAGCGGTCGACATGGGTTTCGGCGGCAAAATTTATAACCGTGTCGCTCCCCTTAACAAGTCCTTCGACCACCTTTTCGTCCGCGATATCGCCCTTTACAAAAGTATAATTTTTAGAACCTTCTATACTTTTAAGATTATCAAGATTGCCGCAGTATGTGAGCTTATCGAGATTTGTAATGTGATAATCTGGGTATTTATTAAGCATATACTTAATAAAATTAGATCCAATGAATCCTGCGCCGCCGGTAACCAGTATATTTTTCATGTATCCTTTGAAAAATTTCTATTATTGTTCGAGCGAGGCCAAAATTATTATTCTCGACTATGCTCGAACAATAATTTTGACCGAGTCGAGAACGACTTTAACCGAGTTCTTCTCGATTCGCCTCTCCTCTATCGATAGCTCACTCGAAGAATACCGCTCAGGTCTCGCTCGAACAATAATTTTGGCCGAGTCGAGAACTTTCTACTAATCGTCCTTGGCGCATTTATTATGCAGACGGAAATCTTTTGCGACAAGGTTATTGGCTCTGAGGAGCGAATCGAATGTCCCCGCGTCGGTCCACCACCCGTCGAGGATGCTGTGCTCGAGCTCGCCCTTTTTTAAATAGGCATTATTTACATCCGTTATCTCAAGCTCTCCCCTATGGGATGGCTTAAGCGTCTTTATTATATCAAATACATGCTCGTCATACATATAGATCCCGGTAACCGCATAATTCGACTTTGGGCTCTTAGGCTTCTCCACTATCGATGTTATCTTATTTCCGGTAAAGCCGACAACGCCGAACCGGTGGGGATCGGCGACTTCTTTTAAGAGTATCCTGGCGCCGGTCGGTTGTTTTCTGAATGCGTCGACCTGTTTGGCTATGCTTTTTTCTATAATATTGTCGCCGAGTATTACGACTATCTTGCCATTATCGGCGAAATACTTCGCCAGGCCAAGGGCCTCGGCGATCCCTCCCTCGCCTTCCTGGTATGTGTAATTAAGATGCTTGAGCCCGAAGGCCGCTCCGTTACCCAGGAGATGGAGAAACTCCCCGGCATGCGCTCCTCCGGTCACGATCAGAATGTCCGTTATGCCGGCATCGACAAGCGTCTGGATCGGATAATATATCATGGGCTTGCAATATATCGGCAGAAGATGCTTATTGGTGATCTTCGTGAGCGGAGAGAGTCTAGTGCCAAGTCCACCTGCCAGTATCACGCCTTTTAATGACATAAACACCTCACATTAGAAGCTCGATAACAAAAGATAAAATTCAAAATCCAAATACTACCAATACTACAAAATAATTTCAAAATCCAAAATTAAAACGTAGTTTGTAATTTGAGCTTGGGATTTATTTTGTAGTATTTGGATTTTGACATTTGGATTTACCACTCACTTCCGCCAATCATATGGTATATCATTCTCGTAAGCATCCAGACGATACTCGTCCGGCTCCTTGGGGTTATAGCTTTCAGTAGGCACATTTATTACGACCGCTTCTTCATTGCCGACAGCTTTAAATCCGTGATAGACCTCTTTTGGTATAACGACAAGTATGGGCTCATCGAGGCTGATAACAAAGTCATTGACCTCACCGCAAGTAGGCGAACTCTTTCGCCCATCATACAAAGCCAGGCGCATCTTGCCATGTATGCAGGTGAAATGATCGTCCTGCTTCTTATGATAGTGCCAGGCCTTCACGACTCCGGGTTTTGCGGTCGTAATATATACCTGGCCGAATTTCTGGAATATAGGCTCGTCGCTGCGCAGGATTTCCATGAGGCGGCCGCGGTCGTCGGGGATTAGTTTAAGTTTTTTGACTTTAACGCCATCTATCATATGTTTATTCTTCCTAAAAAAATGGTGAGGCTCGCGATGACGAACGAAACGACGGTGTAGCCCGGGTTTAAACCCGGGCTACACTTTCTAAGAACTAATTTACCGTCTCCCCATGCCGATATATCTGAACCCGAGCGCCTTAACTTCCTCCGGGTCATAGATATTCCGGCCGTCGACGATGACCGGCTGGCGCATAGCCTTCTTTATCTTTTTAAAGTCGAGGCGCTTAAATTCATTCCACTCGGTCGCTATGAATAGACAGTCACTGCCCTTAACGGCTTCATACGGATCCTTGCAGAATTTAACGGAAGCCCCGAGGATGGCGCGGGACTTGGGCATAGCGATCGGATCATAGACTCTTATCTTCACACCTTCTTTGCGGAGCATAGCTATTATATCCAGGGCCGGCGCATAACGAATATCGTCGGTATCCGGCTTAAACGAAAGGCCCAGAACGCTGACCGTCTTATTCGACAGGTTCCATATTAAACTTTCTATCTTCTTGACCGCATTCAATTTTTGTTCGTCATTGACACGCTCTACCTCTTTTAGCATGCCGAAATCATAGCCGCACTTCTCCGATATCCTGATGAATGCCGCGAGATCCTTAGGGAAGCAGAACCCCCCGAAACCTATGCCGGGATTAAGAAATTTCTCGCCTATACGCCTGTCCATCCCTATACCCTTGGCGACTTCGGCGACATCGGCCCCTAACCTGTCGCATAAATTCGCTATTGCGTTAATAAACGATATCTTCATCGCAAGAAATGAATTCGAGGCATGCTTTATAAGCTCCGCCGCTTTGATATCGGTCACCACGATAGGAGATTTTAGCGGCTTATATAGTTCGGTGAGGATATCGCGAGCCTTTTTTGATTTTACGCCGAGGACAATCCTGTCCGGATGCATAAAATCCTCGATCGCGGACCCCTCGCGCAAAAATTCAGGGTTTGAAGCGACATCGAATTTAACATTACGTTTATTGAATGTCTTTATCGTATGCTCTACCCATTCGCCCGTATTGACGGGCACGGTCGATTTCTCGACGATGAGCCTGTAGGAGGGCATGGCCTGGGCGATCTCTTTCGATACGTGCTCTATGAAACTCAGATCCGCTTCGCCGTTATCCCGGGGAGGGGTTCCAACAGCTATAAATATTACCTCCGACTTCTTCACGGCATCGCGCAAATCCCTGGTAAATAAAAGCCGGCCTTCTTTTTTATTACGCTTAACCATTTCATCAAGGCCGGACTCATATATGGGCATAATGCCTTTGCGGAGTTTCGCGATCTTGGCCGGGTCATTATCTACACAGATGACACTATTCCCGAGATCGGCGAAACAAGCGCCCGAGACAAGCCCCACATATCCGGATCCAACAATACAGATGTTCATAGCCATCTCCTATAAGCAGGAAAGTTTTCGACCCTTCGACAAAAGCTCAGGGTCGATCCTGAGTTATATCGAAGGACGACTCGCCTCACCATATTAGCCTCACTCGCTCGAACAATAATGTATGTCCTTCTCTTGGATAACCCATTATTACATTATACGCTGATGAAGCGATATAATCAATATGTCTCGCCGGCGGCTCCAAACCTAGGTCTGGAGATCGTGCGCCTGTATCCGACAGGGTATTCGGGGAATGCCTTGAGCCGCATGACAAGATATAACCCCTGGTCTGCCGCGGATTTTATGTTCCATATTATTTCAGCGACCCAGCAATGCAGATCGCGGTATATGGTGTATTCCTGCTCTTCCATGGCTCCTGTATACACATTAAATCTTTCATAAGCGCGTATCCGCCATAACTTATTTATCCTATACATGGCATCCATGGTGAGCAGGCTCGTTATACCCGTCGGTACGTTTTCGTAGCGCTGGCCGACGATGAGCTGCCATTTTTCTCCGCCGTTCATCACAAGATCGACGCTGCCGGACTGGATGGTATAGCGATTGGTATCGACCGATAATTTTGAGGTAATATATGCCCACGAATACGGGATGAGCTCGAGCTGAAAATCAAGATTCTTGAATTTATTTTTATTGAGCCTGACGCTCTCTTTATCGAGTTTGAATGCGTAGTCGCTCCATATCATGAGTGTCGCGAGATCCACAGAGCTCATATTGCCGGGGGTGCCGCGTTTAGTCTGGAGCCTGTTTTCCAACCCCAAAAGAATACCATTATTTGCCGAAAACGAGTCGGTGCCGTCAAATTGGTTAAGATTATCCGGGTCTATCGTAGGCTGGTGCATATAATAATAGTTCGCCATCGGCGTGATTACATGCCTGAGACTATTAATGTCGAGATCCATAAAATTCGTACTGTAATCGTATATTTTGTAAAACTTTATCTGGTTATCCACGCCGGCCTGAAATATCGTGCGTAATTCGTTCGTATCTCCCCATCTATTCCGCGAGTAATAGGTCTCCCGCACGCCGAAATACGGCGTCGTGCTCAACGCCTTGAATAGCTTTGCGGCATATGACACCTGATTATAGGCATCGACCCTTACCGTGCTTACATCTTTTAGAGCCTGCCCCGGTGCGGCATTAGTGTTATCGTATGCCATATTTAGATACGCGCCGCTTGCCGCGCCTGTGTAATAAAAATTTGTATTTTTGATCTGGTAGTTATATATGTTTATGCTATATTGCGGCATTCGCTCTACCACCGTCTGAAAATTGTTAAGCCTTCCCCGGACCAAAAATTCGGTCGCATATTCGGGCTTAGTCGTGATGAATGATATATAGTTATCCGGGGTGGCGCCCAGTTCCTCATACTCGTTATAGAAGATGTCCTTTATTATGTCCTTGTCGCTCAGCTTATTTAATTCGCCGATCATATATGTACCGGTATCCGGCCCCATGTCCCAACGGTGCCTGTACTGGTAACGATACCTGGATCTAACAGCCCCCGTCGGCTCGAAAGTAAGCATGTCGTTTTCGTGGGTATAATAAAACTTGAACGCGCCCTTGCCGACCTGCCCGGTATCGAGATAATGGTTTACGCCCTCTCCGAGACCTTTTTTGCTCCTGTAGTCCAACAGGATATCGCCCCTGCTCCAGTCGGCCAGATAGTACCTGTACGCGGTAAGGACATAATAGCCCCAGTCTTTATCCTGTCCGGGTATGACGCTGATATGCGTCTTCCTGTCTTTTAGCGACTGGACATAGTAGGGCCAGTACATGACGGGGACATTTCCGATATAAAACAGGACATGCTTGGCGACGACCTTATCATTCACATACACCATTACCTGTTTGGCCTGAATGCGATAGTGAGGATTGTCCAGATCGCATGTAGTGACATATCCCTGGTTTATCTTGAAATCATCTTTGACGGCCGCCTTATCTATGGATTCCGCCTTTCCGAAAAACGGTCTGGCGCTTATGTAACCGTCGACTATATCTCCCTTGCGGGTATCGAAATTATAGCTTATCTTGTCGCCGGTGAAATAGGCATCACTCTGCCGGATCTTGACATTACCCTCGGCTATGCCTTCCCGGGTATCGAGGTAGACCGTGATCTTGTCGCATGTGAGGATGACATCTTTGTAGGTTATGGAGACGTTGCCGGTACCGATGACCTGTTTTTTTTCGTGGAAATACTCAACGACGTCGCCGTTCACAACTATGGGGTCTTTTTGGGCCGACGGCTGTGCGGTAAGCTCCTCTTGGGCGGTTGCCTGAGCCGTCGGATCCGGGGGGCTTGATTGATCGGCATGAGCACAAGAAGCGGCTAATATGACTATACTAAACGCTATATGCCCTACGCTATACGCTATCTTTTTTCGGAACATTCTGCCAATCTTTTAGAAATCGTTCTATGCCGATATCGGTCAATGGGTGTTTTACAAGCGCCATGAGGACCGCGTATGGCACCGTGGCAATATCCGCGCCGAGTTTCGCCGCATCGAGCACATGCAGGGGGTTGCGCACACTTGCTACGATTATCTTTGTCGCATAACCGTAATTCGTATAGATCGTTCTGATATCCGCGATAAGGCCCATCCCGACCTGGCTGATATCGTCGAGCCTGCCGATAAATGGGCTTACATATGTGGCGCCCGCCTTCGCGGCGAGGAGCGCTTGCATCGGAGAAAAACAGAGCGTGACATTCGTCTTAATGCCCTGGCGGGATAATATTTTAGTTGCCTTAAGCCCTTCTCCTGTCAGCGGGATCTTGATGACTATATTCTTATGGATCTTCGAAAGAGCGGCCGCCTCCTTAACCATCTCATCGGATTTGAGGCTTATCACCTCGGCGCTGATCGGCCCATCCACGATGGCGCATATCTCCTTTACCACACTGACAAAATCCCGCCCCTCGCGCGCTATGAGACTGGGGTTGGTCGTGACTCCGTCTATTATGCCGAGCGCATTCGCCTCACGGATCTCATTAATATTGGCAGTGTCGATAAATAGCTGCATGGTAGACTCCTTTAGCTTTCAGCTACCACTTTGTTTTTGCTGAAAGCCGATAGCTGATGACTGATAGCTGAATATTATACTATTATTTCGTATATTCACAAACAACATTTTTCCCGGAACGCTTGGCCTTATAAAGCGCCGAGTCCGCCTTCTCGACAAGCTCCATAGCATTATCGGCGTCATCGGGGTAAATGGCCACGCCGGCGCTGATGCTCACTTTCAGCTTTTCGTCATATGCCTTGAATACGTGTTCGGCGATGCGCTTGCGTATCCTCTCGGCGGCATATTTAGCGCCCTCGCGCCCGGTCTCGGGCAGGACCAGCGCGAACTCTTCGCCGCCGTATCTTGCGACCAGGTCTATCTCCCGCACGTTTTCCTTCATAATGCGCGCCGAGTCTTTCACCACAACATCGCCTACCAGGTGGCCGTAGGTGTCGTTGCAGATTTTAAAATTGTCAATATCTATCATGACGAATGCGAAGTTTAATTTATAGCTTTTGGACCTCTGCAGCTCTTCATTGAACCGCTCGAAGAAATACCGCCTGACATACAGGCCGGTCAGTGAATCCGTGACCGACAACCGCTCGACCGTCTCGTACAGAAGCACCTTTTTTATCTCGAGGGCAAACTGCATGGACAGGATGATGAACTTTTCAAAGTCCTCCTTGGGGACATTTTCGAATGTCAGGATCGCGGCGATCGATCTGTCGCTTAATAGCGGGACTGCCAGAAACGTATTTATTCCGTCCCCGCGGAGATTTAACTCGGCAAAGGCGCGCGGGTCAGTATCGCGCGATATGCATATCTCTCTGGGATCCCCGGCAAATAGCCCGATAAGATTCTGGTAATCGACCGGCTTTTCCGGAACGCTTCCGCCGGTCGAACCCTTCAGCACCCTGTAGCGCCTTTCCACCCGCGGCGTAGGTATATCGCGGTTCAGGATAAGCAGATCGCACGTGCTGAAAGAGAAGTTATCATTAATAAATGAGCTGAACACGCTGAAAATGCCGTCGAATGTAAGGCTCCCGGACATCTTCTTGGTGATCTCATAAACATTTACCAGCGAAAGCTCCTGCTCCTTCACATTCTCCTCTTCGGTAACTATCCGCGCAAGCTCTTCCGACAGGCCTGAGCGTTTTTCTTCGCTGCGGGACAACGGGTTCTCATGCTCACGCCGGTTAGAAGCCAGGGTCTTGACTTGGGCGAGAATAACAAAAATAAACATGATGACCGTAACGGCCGGAAAGACCGAAATAAGAAACATGGATGCTATGTCGAGCACACTTTGTTCCTCCCCTGACGTTTTGCTTTATAGAGGCGGCTGTCCGCGACGCTTATCAGCCCCTCCTCGGTCAAAGAATCGAACGGATACTGCGATATGCCTATCGAAACGGTGATATTGGTCTCATGGCGCCTGAGGCTGAAAGGCTTATCGGTTACGGCGTGCCTGATAGCCTCTGCCTCCGCAAGCGCCTTTATCCCGGGGCGCCCCGACAAGACGACGATAAGCTCCTCGCCGCCGTAACGGGCCACGATATCTCCCCCTTTGACCATGGCGCTTACGATATGTGACAGGTGTTTCAGAACGATATCCCCGGCGGTATGCCCGTACTTATCGTTATATTCCTTAAAATGGTCTATATCGATCAAAAGAACCGAGAGCTCTCCTTGTTTGCCGGCGGCCCTTTTCAGCTCCTCGCTGAAGCGCTCCATAAAATACCTGCGGACAAAGAGGCCGGTCAGGCCGTCACGTATGGCAAGCTCCTGGGTCTTTGAATAGAGATATATATTCTGGATGGCGACCGCGGCCAGGTTGGCTATAATTTCGAGCAGCCTCAGGTCGTCCTGGTTATAAAAAAAGGGCTCCACGCAATCCATCCGCAGGATACCTATGACCTTGTCTTCGATCACCAGCGGTGAGGCAATAAGCGCGGAAGGCCCGCCGTCAGCCGTATCTGTCATATCTGCGGGGAACCTGAAATCCCGCGCGACGTCCTCGACGATAAGCGATCTCCTGTGCCTCAATACCCAGCGATCGAAAATATCGCCCTTTTTGGCCTTGATGCGCTCCTCGTTCCTTGAAGCCGACAACATAAGTTCCTGCCTATCCTCGTCGACGAGATATAGAAGTGCCCGAGCCGGCTTGCCCAGGGTTTTGAGCGTTTTATCCAGGATGACGGCATTTATCTCGTCTATGGCTAGTATGGTACTGAAAGATTCCACGACACCCTTGAGGGTGGAATAGCGTGAGAATTTATTTTCGAACGCATCTATGCCTCGCTTCCGGGCGAGCGTTGTAGATGTGAGCTCGATTATCTCTTCGGCTATCTTTTCGGATCTTAGCGCATACGCCCTATCGGCAGAATTTTTGATCGCATAAAAAGCATACCCTATAGCAAAGGCAAATAAGAATTGGAATGCGAATGCCATGGAGTCATAGAAAGAGGTCTTCAGATTAAAAAACCACGAGGCCAAGATGACAATGGTCAGAGCCGCGGAAGCGCCGGTAAGCTCGAGAGATAAATATGCCAGAAGTATGGTGAGGTTGAAGGCCGATATCGCGGAGGCCACGAGGATAGCATAATACCATGACGACGGATTGATATTAAATGACGACACGAATAGGATATACGTCGAGGAAAAAAATGATAGAATTGAGAGAATCCCGAATATCAATCTATCGCGGGAGGGCATAGCGATCCGGATCTATATTGAGAGCGTTGGAAAACCCTCAAATGTTGGGATTACAGTGATTACAGTATGATCACAGTGATGAAAATGCGACATGGAAATCACCGTAATCAATTTTTAAATCACCGTAATCATTGTTAAAAGCACTTTTCTAACGATTTTATATTATGGTATTGTCAGTGCCTTTATCGAAAAAGTGGACCTTGGACATATCGACGACAAGGTCCATATCCTGATTAAGGGTCGGCTTATCATGGCCGCCAACCTTAGCGATAAAGGAATTTTTACCGGTATTGAGATACAGGTGCGATTCGGAGCCCATCGGCTCGATGACCTCGCAGGTCGCCTTGATCGTATTCTCCGGCGGGGCATCAGACACGAACAGCTTATCGTAAATATCTTCCGGCCTTATTCCCATGACTATATCCTTATCGATATACGGCAGGAGCGCCTTCACCATCGCGTCGATCGCCTTTACCTGGAATTTGCCTTCGTTGAAGTATATCTTACCTTCTTTTTTGATGAGAGCGCCGTTTATGAAATTCATCGGCGGGGTACCGATGAATCCGGCTACAAACTTGTTTATGGGATTATCGTATAACGTGATGGGATCCGCTATCTGCTGGATACATCCGTCCTTCATGACGACTATCCTGTCACCCAGCGTCATCGCCTCGGACTGGTCGTGCGTGACATATATCATCGTTGTCTGGAGTTTAATGTGGAGCTTTTTTATCTCGGTGCGCATCTGCACGCGCATCTTGGCATCGAGATTAGACAGAGGCTCATCGAATAAAAACACGAGCGGTTTCCTGACAATGGCCCTGCCCACCGCGACACGCTGTCTCTGGCCGCCGGAAAGTTCACGCGGTTTTCTATGAAGGAGTTTCTCGATATTGAGAATAGTGGCAGCTTCTTTTACGCGGGCGTCGATCTCTGCCTTAGGATATTTCTTGATGCGCAGGCCGAACGACATATTTTCATATACGCTCATATGGGGATATAGCGCATAGTTCTGGAAGACCATCGCGATATTGCGGTCCTTGGGGGGGACATTGTTTACGCGCTGGTTACCGATATATACATCGCCGCCGGTGGCATCTTCGAGGCCGGCGATGATCCTTAAGGTTGTGGATTTGCCACATCCGGAAGGACCGACGAAGACTATAAACTCTTTATTCTCAATGCCCAGGTTAATATCCTTGATGGCCCAGACATTGCCGCTGAATACCTTCGATACGTTATTTAAGCTTACTTGCGCCATAGCTAGTTATACTACCATAATATTAAAAAGAATCAATACAAAATACACGGTGTTATAAAGCTAGGACTTCGCGGCGGGTGTGAGGTAGCCCAAGAGCTTGGAGATGGTTTCTTTCAGGTTCTTCCGGTGCGAGATCATGTCTATAAGGCCATGGTTTAACAGGAATTCCGAGCGCTGAAATCCCGGCGGCAGCTTCTGCCGTATTGTCTGCTCTATGACGCGCGGGCCGGTAAACCCTATAAGCGCCCTGGGCTCGGCGACTATGACATCCCCGAGGGATGCAAAGCTTGCCATGATACCGGCCATGGTAGGATTCGTCAGCACAGATATGAAAGGGCACCCGGCATTATTATGGCGGGCGAGCGCGGCTGAAGTCTTTGCCATCTGCATAAGCGAATACATCCCTTCATACATCCTCGCCCCTCCGCCTGAACCTGAGACGATTATAACGGGCAGCCTCTTCTGGGTCGCGCGCTCTATGGCGCGGGTTAGCTTTTCTCCCACGACCGAACCCATGGAACCCATGATGAAACGGGAATCAGTAACGCCGAAGATGACCGGCAGCTTATCTATAGTGCCCTCGCCGGTCAGCACGGCCTCTTTCAATTTTGTGAGTTCCTGATCTTTTTTCAGCTTTTCCTTATATGTCTTGGGTCCGGAAAACTCGAGAGGATCCATGGACTCCATATCGGCGTCAAGCTCTTTAAAACTGCCTTCATCCAGGAGGAGTTTTACGCGCTCATGCGCGCCGAGCGTAAAATGGAAGTTGCATTTCGGGCATACCTCCATATTCTCCTCGAGCTTTTTATGATAGATGAGCTCGTTACAGTCCTCACACCTGTCCCAGATATCGCCGGGAATGTCCTGCTTATTCTTTTTGGAAATTTTGACGATCGTATATTTTGGTTTTCTGGGGAAAAATGACATCGTGCCTCGTTATTGGCTTTTCAACAGTTCCTTCGCCTTATCGACAGCCGTAGCGGCGTCCTTAGCATATCCATCCGCGCCTATAGATGAGGCGAAGTCCTGAGTTATCGGGGCACCCCCCACCATCACCTTGACCTTGCCGCTCATACCAGCCTTTTTTAGAGCGGCAACGGTATCCCTCATAGCATTCATGGAAGTGGTGAGAAGGGATGACATCGCTATGATCTGGGCGCCATGCTTGTGCGCGGCTTCGACGAACTTTTCCACTGGGACATCTATGCCGAGGTCGTGCACATCGAAGCAGGCACCCTTCAGCATCATGCTTACAATATTCTTTCCTATATCATGGAGGTCGCCCTTTACCGTACCGATAACTACAGTGCCGAGGGGCTTGATGCCAGACTTAAGAAAATGAGGCCTTAATATATCCATGCCGGTATGCATCGCCTTGGCAGAGATGAGCACCTCTGGAATGAATATCTCGCTTGCCTTGAATTTATTGCCGATGATCTCCATGCCTGCGATAAGACCATTATCCAGTATGTCCTTTATCGCAATACCTTCATCGAGCGCGCGCCGAGTAAGCGCCACCACACCCTGCCTATCCCCCGCCATAAGCGCGTCTTTTATGTCTTGCAGTGTATTCTCAGCCATTCCACAGTCCCCTTAGAAATTTTTGCCACCCTAAGTTATCCCCACTCCGGATCGGTATTCTGGTATTAAAATTTTGGGTCCTGTCCTCGGTCGCCTTTCGGTGCTCCGCGGCCTCGTGGGGTTCACAATTGGACTTGATAGGACGGGTGTCTGTATGCCCGCCAGGATTGCCGATCCTTCCGACCCCATATTAGCTATAGCTTTTTTCAGTTGCAATCCTAGCGGCGGGCACCCCCATCCCACTTCGGCCGCGTGCGCTCCTCAAGGCTGGACCTCGGCCACCCAAAATTTTATAGCTTCCCGTGTAAATTTTTTCGCTACATACCGCAGGCGGTTACTTTTTGGTCGCCTGGAACGACTGTTATTTTTTTGATACCTTATGGCGATACAGGCTTTTCCATCAAAAAAATTTCACAGGGGGTGAGGATGCCTAATCCGAACCCCCGGCAAGTGGAAGGCGACCACAAAAGTAAACGCCGTCTGATGGGGGTGAAAAAATTTACATCCACTTGTCGTACCACATCTCGAACATAAAAAGCGCCCAGATCTCTTTTCTGAGATCTTTACGTCCGGCCAGGTAACTATCGAGCATGGTCTTTATATAATCATATCTGAAGATGCCTTCCCTGTCTATTTTTTTCTTATCGAATGCCGCCATGAGAAGGCCTTTAAGGTCGTCCTTAAGCCATTGTGCCACAGGTACCGCAAAGCCCTGTTTTGATTTACCTATAGTCTCCTTGGGAAGACGGCTTTTCATTGCCTCTTTAAGTATCCACTTTGTTTGAAAATTCCTTAATTTGAATTCCGGGGGAATGCTGGCGGCAAATTCGGCAAATTCGATGTCCAGAAACGGCGCCCTGACCTCCAGAGAATTTGCCATGCTGGCCCTGTCAACCTTGGTAAGGATATCGTCGGTCATGTAGGTATTGATATAAACATAAATGGCCCGATCCAGGGTATCGAGCGAGCGTACTGTGTCATAAAAAGCGCTCGTCCGGTCGTACACGGCAAACGGGTCGTAATCCAGCCCTACATCCGGCATGAAGAGCATCTTTTGCTCCGACGGAGTAAAGGACCCTATCCATGCCTGATGCCGGACGGCCTCAGGGTATGCCAGACCCCGCGCGAACCTTTTTGCCTTGAAGTGAAGGCTCATATATTTATGCGATGGCGGCAATATAGCAGTCGCCAGCTCTACAGGAAGCCTCTTTAACGCATCCGGAATAAATGACAAATTACTGTTTATCTTATGGGCCAGGAACGACGGATAACCTAAAAATAGTTCGTCACCGCCGTCGCCTCCCAGCGCGACCGTGACAGACCGCCTGGTAAAACGCGAGACCAGATATGTCGGTATGATGGATGAATCGGCAAGCGGCTCATCCAAAAGATCTAAAATAGCCGGGAACACATCGAGCATAGTCCCAGGGTCCAATATCTCTTCGTGATGATCGGTACCAAAATGCTTCGCTACACGGCGCGCATCGCTTGACTCGTCGAAGCTCTTCTCTTTAAAGCCCACAGAAAAGGTCAAGATATCCTTTGGCTTCATCAGCTCTGCCATCATAGCGACGACGCTCGATGAATCTATTCCGCCGCTTAAGAATACGCCCAGGGGCACATCGCTTACGAGCCGCTTGCGGACAGATTCTTTTAATAGCTCGACAATTTTGCGCTTCCCGTCTTCGAGGTTGAATGCCGAGGATCGGTCAAATTTCATATCCCAGAAACGGCTCACGGTCTTAGACCCATTTTTCAGGATAAGCTTCGAGCCCGCAACTAATTTTTGGATATCTTTAAATATGGAGTGCGGCGATGGGACATATTCATAGGCAAGGTATTTACTGACTGCGTTCAGGTCGAGGCGGCGGCGGGCGCCAGGATGCTTCAGGATCGCCTTCAGCTCAGAGGCGAATAAAAACTGATTATCGAAGAAGGCGTAATAGAGCGGCTTTTTGCCAAACCTGTCGCGGGCGAGAAATAGTATCTCGCGGCGGGAGTCCCATAGGGCGAATGCGAACATGCCGTTAAACCGGTTAAGGCAATCCTCGCCGAATTCCTCGTAGGCATGAATGACGACTTCGGTATCGGAATGGGTCTTGAATCTATGGCCCTTTTTCTCTAAAAAGGTTTTTATCTCGAGGAAATTATATATTTCGCCGTTATATACAATGACGATCGAACCGTCTTCGTTCGACATCGGCTGGTGCCCGGTAGAAAGATCGATGATGGAAAGACGCCTATGCCCGAGGGCTATATTATCTTTGACAAATGTGCCGGCATCATCAGGCCCGCGAGCGGAGAGCGTATCCATCATGACGGTAAGGATACTGCCCGAGGCCTGTTTCGTCCGGTCCAGATGGACGTAACCGCATATGCCGCACATAGTCAGTTATGCTCCATGTTTAGCGTAGAGCGGATAGCGTTTAGCGTATAGAAAAACAAAAATCCTGGTTTTATCTTTCACTATCCGCTATCCGCTATACGCTAATCCTTCAGTCTAACTTGTTTACCACGAGCCCGGAAAGCTGCTTAGGATAGAAGTATGTCGCCTTGCGCGGCATACGTTCTCCGAGCTTAGCTATCTTTTTTACCTGCGATGGGCGCGTGGGATTAAGGAAGAATGCTGCCGCACCCGAGCCTTTGTCGACCAGGAGGGCCGTCTCGCTCGGATCCTTCACGAACTCGATATTGTCATCCGTATCACGAATGCCCAGGATATGCTGAAAGATGAAGATATGGAGTATCGAGACATCGAGCCGCTTCCACTCCCGCGGCTTATTCTTAATGACACGGTCCGACTCCTTAGGATCCTTTAGGCGAAGTATATAATATGCGCCTCTACCCAGGTACATCCCGAAGGCATATTTCCCGGTGAGCGCGGCCAGGCGCTTCATCATAGCCGGAAGAGTCGCTATTTTTTCAATAAAGAATTCATCCGAAAGCCTCTCTTTAATACCTGCCGCATCAAGGGTGCCGGCATCCTTCACAAGCCTGTGGGCCGGTAAAACGGTCAGCATCTTCTCATCTGATTCTACGAAATATACCATGAGCGACCCGGCATTGTCCTTAAGCGTCTGCGGCGCGTTACTTGCCGCGAGTTCCCTCGCAAAATTCTTGGCGGTTTCGAAACGGTGATGGCCGTCGGCAATAAATAGCCTTGTCTTGCGCATACCGTCGATGACTTTGCGTATGCCGGAGGGGTCATCCAGCCGATACACCTTGTGACGCTCCCCGTCCCATTCAATATTTATGAAAGGCTGCTTGCGCGAAATATAGGCCTTAAGATATGGTGTGATCGTCCGGGATGAATCATCAAATAGAACGAATATGGGGCTCAAATTCGCCTTCACTTCTCTCATCAGCGCGAGCCTGTCCTCCTTAGGGGCCTTTAGCGTATTTTCATGCGGCAATACCTCGTCGGAATATCCGCCGCCGAATTCCATGAGGCCGAGAAATCCTACGCGGGTGAGCGGCTTTCCTCGATCCTTGTATTCCTGTGAATATATATAAAGGGCATCTCTTTCATCCCGCACCAAAATATCTTTCTTTATCCATGACTCGAATAGCGCGCGGGAGCGGGTATAACGGTTATCGGAAACGTTATCGGTCTTTTTGATCTTTCCGAGCTCAAGCCTGACAAAATTAAAATGATCCCGCTTATACAGATCTTCCTGCATCGACTTCGGTATGATGTCATACGGCGGGGCTATGACCGCGGCGATATCTTTTATTTTGGATCTGTTATAAATAACGCCCCTGAATGGCTTTATAGACGGCACTTAACTCTTCCTTTCCTTTAATGAATATGTAAAGATACCTGCATTTAACCCGATAAAATTTGCGGCGAAATCCAATATGTCGACCGTCCTGCCGGGGATATACCGCTGGTGCCATTCATCAAACGCGGCAAATAAAGTCGCGACGGCGATCGCGATGACTGCGACCTTCAGGACTTTTGCATCAGAAAAAGATTTAAAAATTGCCCTCGCGATCAACGCCCCGAGGATAAAAAATTCCGCCAAATGAACTACTTTATCTGCAAACGGGATGCTGAGCTTAGGAAGGTCGCTTCCCGGGATCGATGAGAGACAGGATATGACTCCCATCCAGGCAAGTGGAGGTATCCAAAATCGAATCTTAGCCGCAGCCACCGCAGGATCCTGAATTTGGACATGACGGCTTCTTATTATCACCTGACGGCTTCTTATCCTTATCGCCGGAGAGTTTCTTCTTATAATCGTTTTCGTAAAAACCGGAACCCTTGAATATAATCCCCGATCCGCCGCCTATAAGGCGCTGTACCTTGCCCTTACATTTCGGACAGACCTTTAGCAACTTGTCCTTCATATTCTGGAATTTTTCGAATTTGTTCCCGCATTTATCGCATTCATAGTCGTAAGTCGGCATCGTGTCGCTCCTCATATCGCCAAGTATAAAACCAAAATCCAAACAATACAAATACTACAAAATAAATCCAAAGTTCAAATTCAAACCACGCTTGGATTTATATTTTGAGATTATTTTGTAGTATTTGGATTTTGACATTTGGATTTAACCTCGGTCTACCTGAATAATCGACTCATCTTCTCCACAAACGACCGATGCAGGGGGCTTGAGTCTCCGCCAGAAGCACGTCCAAACTCCTTAAGCGCCTTCTTCTGGTCATTATTGAGATCCGTAGGAATCTCTACCTGCACCTTTACAAGCTGATCCCCTCTGCCGCGGCTATGGATATCGACGATCCCTTTATTGCGGAGCCTGAATATCTTGCCGCTCTGTGTGCCAGCAGGTATCTTCATCTTGATTCTACCTTCCAGTGTAGGGACCTCGACCTCGCCACCTAGCGCGGCGACAACAAATTCGGTCGGCACCTCGCAGTAAAGGTCTGCGCCATGGCGCTCGAATATCTCGTGGGGCTTTACTTCAAGCACCACATATAGGTCGCCGTGGATGCCGCCTCTTTCACCGGCCTCGCCTTCTCCATGAAGCCTCAGGCGCGATCCGGAATCTACCCCGGCCGGGATCTTCACGGTAATATTGCGTTTTATTTTTACACGACCCCTTCCATTGCAATTAGGGCACGGTGTCTTTACTACGACCCCTTCCCCGCCGCAACGGTCGCATGTCCTTATGACATTAAAAAAACCGCTCGCGGAGCTCACCTGTCCGCGGCCGCCGCAGGCAGAACAGCGTTCTGCCTTAGAACCGGGTTTTGCTCCGGTCCCGCCGCATTCGGGGCACTTCTCATATCGGGGGACTGAGATTGTCTTTTCGCCGCCGAATGCCGCGTCATCAAAGCTTATGGTCAGGTGGACCTCAAGATCATATCCCCGCCTGGAGCTCACCCGTCCCCCTCCGCGGCCGGAGGATGAGGAACCGAACATATCGGGATCGGCTCCAAAACCCCTGAAAAGGTCTCCCAGGTCAAACTCACCGAAAATGTCTTTGACGTCCTCGAAGTGGTGAAAATCCTGCCACTGGAACCCGCCCTGGCTGAATGCGCCTTCGACGGCGGCATGCCCGTACTGGTCATAGTTGGCGCGCTTCTTAGTGTCGATAAGGACTTCGTATGCCTCGGAGACCTCTTTAAACTTCTCCTCGGCCTCTTTCTTCTTATCGGCCACGACGCGGTCGGGATGATATGTCAGAGCCAGATTACGGTAGGACTTCTTTATGTCATCCGCCGAGGCACTCCGCTGTAGTCCGAGAACTTCGTAGTAGTCGCGCTTGCTGCTAGCCATATAAACTTATAGCGGATAGCGTAGAGCGTAGAGCGTATAGAAAAAGATAAAAAACTGGTTTTTGTTTTTCCTATACGCTATACGTTAAACGCTAAACGCTAATAACTCCTATTTCTTTTTGCCATCCTCGTCTTCCGCAGTATACTCCGCGTCTATGATCTCTTCTTCTTTTTTCTGACCTGCATTTTCCTCACCCTGACCCGGAGATTGCTCTCCCTGCGGGCCATGCGCATGGGCGCCTTCGGCTCCCCCGGGGCCCTGCTGGCCGGCCTTAGCTCCGGCGCTTTTCTTGTAGATCTCTTCGGCCAGTTTATGGGATACCTTTGTAAGCTCATCCATCCCCTTTTTTATACTGGCGATGTTCTTATCTTTCATGGCCTGCTTAAGATCGTTTATTCTCGATTCCATCTCGCCTCTTTCACCCTGGCCGACCTTGTCGCCGAATTCCCTAAGCGATTTTTCGGTAGCGTAAATTAGGCCGTCGGCCTGGTTGACGATATCGACCTCTTCTTTTTTCTTCGTGTCCTCTGTGGCGAATTTCTCCGCATCCTTCACCATCTTCTCGATCTCTTCCTTCGAAAGCTTCTTCGGCGCTGTTATCTTTATCGATTGCTCCTTACCCGTGCCGAGGTCCTTCGCGGAGACATGGACGATACCATTGGCATCGATATCGAACCCTACCTCGATCTGGGGCACGCCGCGCGGTGCGGGCGGGATACCGGTCAGGTCGAACCTGCCAAGTTCGACGTTGCCTTCGGCATCTGCCAGCGGGCGCTCGCCCTGAATGACACGGATGGTAACCGACGACTGACTGTCAGCGGCCGTCGAAAATATCTGACTCTTTCTCGTAGGCACGGTGGTATTCCGCTCTATGAGCTTCGTGCTGACTCCACCCAGCGTCTCTATACCGAGAGAAAGAGGCGTAACGTCAAGCAATAATACATCCTTCGCATCGCCTTTTATGATCGCCGCCTGGATAGCCGCGCCGAGCGCCACGCATTCCATCGGGTCTACCCCGCGCTCTATCTTCTTGCCGACATATTCCTCGACGAACTTTTGTACTATGGGCATCCTTGTGGGTCCGCCGACGAGGATGACCTTATCAATATTCTTCGCGGTCAGCTTGGCATCTGAGAGCGCCTGCTCGATCGGATGATGGCAGCGCGCGATGATGGGACCTATTAGCTCCTCGAGTTTCGCCCTGTTAAGCGTCATCGTCAAGTGCTTCGGACCGGACTGATCGGCTGTGATGAACGGGAGATTGAGATCCGTGCTGAGGGTGCTGGACAATTCCACTTTTGCCTTCTCGCCAGCCTCCCGCACTCGCTGCATGGCCATCTTATCGTTCTTAAGCTCTATTCCTGTATCCTTCTTGAACTCCCTTACGATATAATCAACTATCGCGTTATCCATATCGGTTCCGCCAAGCTGCGTATCGCCGCTCGTCGAAATTACTTCGAATGTCGCCGCTTTGTGCTCATCATCCCAACCCATCTCCAGGACAGTGACATCGAGCGTACCGCCGCCCAGGTCGAATACCATGATCTTCTGTTCTTTTCCGGCTTTGTCGAGTCCGTAAGCAAGGCATGCGGCCGTAGGTTCGTTAATTATTCTCAAGACCTTCAGGCCCGCGATCTCGCCGGCATCCTTGGTAGCCTGGCGCTGGTTGTCGTTAAAATACGCGGGGCAGGTTATAACAACTTCGTTGATCTGGTCGCCCAGGTAGGCCTCCGAGTCCTGTTTGATCTTCTGCAATATGAATGCCGATATCTGCTGAGGGGTATACTCTTTACCGAATATCTTATACTTAAAATCAGTACCCATCTTACGTTTTGCGGCGAAGACCGTCCCTTCCGGATTGATCGACGCCTGGCGCTTAGCGGGTTCCCCGACCAACCTTTGGCCGTCTTTCGTGAATGCGACAAATGACGGAAACGCCTTACCGCTTGCCACTCCCGCGCCTTCGGCCGACGGAATGATAAGGGGGCGCCCCGCCTCCATGTATGCCGCTGCCGAATTTGATGTCCCGAGATCTATACCGATTACTTTTGCCATTTTTGCAACCCTCCTATTGCTTGTTTTAGCGTATAGCGTTTAGCGGATAGCGTATAGGAAAAGCAAAAACGGATTTCAATCTTTTACTATACGCTATACGCTAAACGCTATGACTTCCTCTTGACTATCTTCACCGACGCCGGGCGCAATAGCCGGCCGTTAAATTTATATCCGGGCTTCAATTCAGCGACTACAAGCCCTTCGGCTTTACTCTTATCATCGGTCTCTTCGATCTCCAACGCCTCATGCTGATTTGGATCAAATTTCTCACCGATCGTCTTTATACGCTCCACGCCGATATCCTTCAGGAGCTTCTGCATCTGGACCTGGATCATATCGACACCTTCCTGTACTGCCTTAAAGTCTTTAGCGTCCTTTATATGTTTTTCTGCCAATTCCATATTATCTATTACAGGAAGAAATTCGGCGATAAGGCTGTCATTGGCATAACGCACAAAATCCGCCTTATCTTTTTCGATGCGCTTGCGGGCATTTTCAAATTCGGCATGGGCCCGCACATATTTATCGCTAAAACTGTCGCGCTCGTCGGCCCTTGCCTTCATATCCTCGTATTCGGTCCTTGGGATCGAGATAATATCGCTCTCGAGCGCGAGCCTCGGATCCGGCTCTTTCGCACCGGGTTCATTATTTTGTTTGTTATTTTTTTTCGCGTCTTTTTCGTGCATATTTTTCAGGCTTCCAGCTTATCCAGTATCCCGGTCATCATATCGGCCAGGACTTCTACGGTCGGGATGACCTTTTCGTATATCATACGTTTCGGGCCGATCACACCGATCCTGCCGGCGATCTTACCCTTGGATCTATAGCCTTTAGTTACAATACTGCAATCATTCAGATATGTATACTGATTTTCTTTGCCGATGTGAATACGCAACTCTTCACATGTCAAGTCGTTATGTAACAGGCTCAATATCTCACGTTTCTGCTCAAGGAACCTTATTATACAATAGATCTTCCTAAGATTGTGGAATTCCGGCTGGTTTATCATGTGGCTCGTGCCGTCAAGATATAACTTTTCGTATTGAGAGGTCAGCGTGAGCCCTACGCAATTGGTAAGATTTGATATGAGATGGCTCGTACGCATAAGGACGTCTTCGATAGAACGCATCGTCTCGTGGTACTCTTCGCGGATGGATCGCAAAACGCTCGCGTTGACAGTCCTGACCTGCATAAGCGACTCGATATAGTAACGGTAGCCCTTGTCCGTGGGGAGGCGGCCTGCGGATGTGTGGGGGTGGGTGACGAGCCCCATGTCCTCCAGGTCGGACATGACATTACGGATCGTAGCGCTGGACAGGCCCAGCTTTCGGGAGACATATCGCGAGCCCACCGGCTCCGCGGTCTCTACATAGTGTTTTACTATGAGCCCGAATACATCCTGTTGTCTTTGGTGCATATCGTGGGGCATTTGCGAAACCTCTTTATATTAGCACTCTATATGTTTGAGTGCTAAAAGTCAAGAAAAAAATAGGGAGAAATTTTTCGCCTTCCGACGTCCCACCTTGTGGGTTGACATCCTGGTACTGAAATTTTGGGTCCTACCACTACCAAAGCCTTTTGTTCTATAGGGGCTACGATTGCCTCGAGGCGAATATCAATGCTTTAGCAGCACTACCGATGCTCACCGTGTCTCCTCCAGCGCCGAAACGCCCCTATGCGCACAAAGGGCTTCGGTAGTGTCGCCCAAAATTTTGTAATATTGTAGGTATCGATCCGTTAGGGCTCCACAAGAAGGTGAAAAAATTTCTAAGGGAATGAGCATATTTTTCCGCCAACTGTTAAAGGCGGAACCTTTGGGTGAACCCTGTAACGACTGTTATTTTTTTGATACCCTGTGCTTTTGGGACCCGCTCCCAAACCAGCCATGTTGCTAATGTGACCATATGGGACCGGGTCCCATTCCTGGAGCCACAAAATTCATGCCCGCTCGGGGATTTCCATTGGAAAATTGGCGTCCCCCGGAGGTACCGACCCGTCGGGGGGATCGCTGTTAATGGTAAAAATTTTCCTATTTTGCCTGTTTCGACCACCAGTCGGCGGCAGATTTGTAGGCGGTGAATGCGGGCTTTTTGGAGAAGTCCCAGCGGATAAGGCCGAAATAGTCGATGCCGTTCCTGAAATGATCCTTCGTATCCCTGAATATCGCCCAAAAGGCCTTCTCGCAATCCGGCAATCCCGGAAGTATCTTGGTATAGAATCTCTTCACCCAGACCGCCTGCTCCTCTTCGGTGGGGCTTGTGCCAAACCACCACGCATTCGCCTTCGTCTGTGTTTTCACGCCTGGGCAACCAATTTCTGTAAACCATATCCTCTTATCGTCACCGTTATCCTTCATCGTAGTTTTACATCCCCTATATATCCCCCTTACCAGACCCACGCTCACCTCGTTGAGCGGATTGACGTACGGATGGATCGCGAGGATATCGAAGGATTGGCCTCCCCCATTCTTATAAATTCTACGCAGCGACACCGTAATAGTTTTGGATAACCCGCCGGTAAGAATCTTGCAGGACGGGTCTACGCGCTTGGCCTCACTATATACGTCCTTCAAAAGAGAGGTGTAGCGCACCATCCTGTCCTGCGGTATCCAGTATTGTTCATCATCGGGTTCGTTCCACACCTCCCAGTATTTTACCTTACCCTTATAGCGATCTATGACTTTTGAGGCATAATTTACGAACGTCTTGTTATCATCCGGAGGCCCATTCCATACAGGCCCGGCCCATTGGACGGTGTAGCATAGTAATCCCAATATGCCGATACCGTTTTCTGTAAGCAAATCAACAATACGGTCATAACGACCGAATTCGAAATGGCCTTGCTTAGGCTCAATATCGGCCCACATGAAGTCGACCCTCACAAAAGTGATTCCGGTCTCCTTAATGAGCTTCACCGCCCTCTCGAGGTCGCGGTCAGAATACATGTAGTTATTCCATGGATGATTCCAGGATAGAAACGCAAGCGCCCCAAATGGCTCTCTCCCATCGTCCGGCGGCTTAATAGCCGCATCGCCTGCATAAGATAATTGCGGCGCGATGATGATACAACATAATAACGACACCCCTATAAACCATTTTCCAATCATTCTCATCATTGAATCATCTCCTTGGAAATGATAGGTTTTTGTGGAAGGAGCGCATTTAGTAAGCGATGCTTCCTAAAATATAAAATTTTGGGTGACGCGACCGAGACTTTTGTCATATAGGGGCTCATCGGCGCTGGAGGAGACACGACCGGATTGGTAGTCCTACAAAAGAATTGATATACGCCTCGAGGCAATTGAAAGCCCATATAGAACAAAAGTCTCGGTCGTGGCACCTCGACATAGCTCGGGATGGTTCGAGGGATGGTGAGCGAAGTCGAACCACAGGACCCAAAATTTTGATACCAGGATGCAGAACCTAAAAGAGATTGCTTCGCTCAGCCCTTTTCGCGAAAAGGGCTGAGCTCGCAATGACTACTGCGCGAGAATGCGGTCGATGGATTCTTTGACACGGATCGGGAGTTCGGCTTCGATGTAGAGGGACTCGCCCCGATACTCTTGCGTCTTGACGAGGCCGTTGGCATAAATAATACTAAGGGTCCGCGCATCGGCGGCGGGGAGTACAAAATTGGCGGTTACAATAAAACGGCTCGTCTCTTTTGATATCCTGGCCACAAGCTCATCGAGGCCTTGCCTGGTAAGTGCCGATATTGCCAGGGAATCGCCGAAATGGCTCTTCATCCGTTCGATCACAACCGGATCACTCACCTTATCGATCTTATTCAGCGCGGTGAGGATCGTCTTATCCTTCGCTCCGATCTCCTCTAAAACCTTATAAACGGCATCGGATTGCGCAAGCGCCTTTGGATGGCTGGAGTCGATGAGATGCAAAAGAAGGTCTGCTTCCACCACTTCTTCGAGCGTAGCTTTAAAGGCCTCTATGAGGTGGTGCGGTAACTCGTTCAGGAAACCTACCGTATCGACAAAGAGGATCTTCTGTTTATTCGGCATTATAAAAGTACGGACCGTGGGATCGAGCGTGGCAAAAAGCTTATTAGCGGTCACAACGCTGGAATCTGTGAGCGCGTTGATAAGCGTCGATTTACCGACATTCGTATATCCGATTATCGCCACCGATAAAAGTGAGAACTGGTCACGTTTCTTTCTCATCATAGAACGCCGCTTGCGTAGATCTTCGAGGCTATGCCTCACATGGTCTATCTTTGACCTGATGCGGCGCCGATCCACCTCGAGCTTCTGCTCACCCGGCCCCCTCGTTCCTATCCCTCCGCCGAGACGCGAAAGCTCGACGCCCTTTCCCGTAAGCCGCGGCATCATATAAAGAAGTTGTGCGAGCTCGACCTGCAGCTTCCCTTCATTGGAATGAGCGCGTCTGGCAAATATGTCGAGGATTAGCTGTGTCCGGTCGATCGTCTTTGTCTTTACGATCTCTTCTATGTTCTTCTGCTGGGTGCCGGAGAGGTCATTATTGAATATGACGACCTTAGCGCCTTCGCTGGCGCATATCGCGGCGATCTCTTCCACTTTGCCGCTGCCGATAAAATAAGCGGGATTCAGCGCCTTTACATTTGCTATGATCTCGCGGACAACTTTTGCGCCTGCAGAAGTTGCGAGTTCGCGTAATTCGCTCGAACGCTCTTCGGCTGCCCACTCCTGCCGTATACCCAGGTCAACCGTTACTAAGATCGCTTTTTCCATACTACCTTCCTGATCATTTCGATGATCCGTTTTTCGTCAAACCTGCCGGTATCAAACCATCTTATCCGCTTATCGGCGCCAAACCAGGTGAGCTGCCGCTTGGCAAAATTACGCGTATTCTTCGCTAACATTGCCTTTGCCTCATCCAATCCGTATTCATCATTTAGATATCCGGATATCTCCTCAAACCCCAGAACGGCCGCGGCAGTCCTCGATAGTTTTTTCATCGATAACCGCTTCACTTCTTTAACTGCGCCATCGCGGAACATCTTATCTACACGATTATCTATATCAGAATATAGCCCCCGACGCGACTTATTTAACCCGAATATATATATGTTGTATTCGTCCTCGAGCCCCTTAGTCTGGGTCGCAAGTTCTGTCATCGTCCGGCCGGTAGTTTTGTATATCTCGAGTGAGCGTATTATGCGCCGGGCGTCATTCGGATGGATGCGACCGGCAGATACCGGATCTATCTTTTCTAACCGCGCATGAAGCTTAGGGCTTCCATGTCGTGAAACATACTTATACAATTTTTCGCGATAAGCCATGTCGGCTTCCGGCGACGGGAATAGGCCGTCGATAAGCGCCTTTATATACAGGCCGCTTCCCCCTACGATGATAGGCATCTTATTCTTTTTAATTACGGAAATTATAGTGCGAATGGCCCGAGCACGAAAAAATGCGACATTCGATTCCTGCTCAGGGCTTAAGCACCCGACGAGGTAATGCTTTACCGCTTTCCGTTCGGCAGGCGTCGGCGCCTGGCTTATGATAGACATGCCCCTGTACAACTGCATCGAATCTGCAGAGACTATTTCGCCGCACATCTTTTTGGCGAGAGCGATCGACAGCCGCGTTTTGCCTGCGGCTGTCGGCCCAACGATAAAAATAAGTTTATTCCGCTTATTCGCACGTATCGTCATCACAGATCTTTATATTATAGCCGCGGTTTTTCAGACGAATGACCGTGCCGTGAGCCTCATCCTTCGAAATAAATTTTCCCACCCTGACACGGTAGACATATTCTCCGCTTGCCATGGCAGATTCTGTATGGCTGTCAAATCCCTGACCGGAAAGTTTTCCGGCAAAATTTTCCGCATTGGCCTTATTCTTAAAAGATCCGACCTGGATAGATATATGAGTTTCGGGTATTTTTTCTACGGCTTTCTTTATTTCAATAATCGGCGGCGTAGTGATAGCTTTAGCCGGAGCAAGGACGCGTTCGACCACAGGCGCATTCTTAGCTTCAAATCCGAGCGGCGCGACGAGCGCAGCCGTGTCAAAATAGTATTGCGCCTTACCGGCATCTCCGCATCGAGCGTAGCAGCCGCTTAAGCGGTAATAGATAACCGGGCTGTTACTGTTTTCGGGCAAGCACCCGAGGATATCATCATATGTCTTTATGGCCATATCGAAATTATTCTCCAAAAAATATGAATCGCCGATAGCTATATATGCGTCAAACCGTCTTGCTGAATTCGTCCTTGCGCATATTATCGCATTGAAACTCTCGCGAGCATTGCAAAATAGGTTGAGCTTCAGCTGACTTAAACCCTTAAGATAATACAACTCATCCCTGCGGTATGACCTATTAAGTATAAGCTGTTCAGAATTATCAATAACATCCTCATATCTATCTTCGAGAAACATCTTTTCGATAGCGGCAAAACTGGCCTGGGCGCTATCTCCATAAGCTGATAGCTGAAAGCTGACAGCTGATAGCAATAAAGCGAATATGACTATCCTCTTCATACGATCTCCCCTCGTAACGAATATGGCGTAACGCTCTCTATTTTTACGCTGACAATCTTTCCGATCAGGCCATCTCCGCCCTTACATAAAACGTTCTTATTCTCTCTTGACCTTCCCACCAGAAAACCCGGCGAGCTTGCGCTCAAGCCATCGATGAGCGCCTCGACCGGTCTCCCTATCATAACGGCATTACGCGCCTCGGATATGCCGCATTGAGCCTTAAGCAGGGTATCGAGCCGCCTTTTTTTAACATCATCCGGGACGTTGTCATTCAATATAGCGGATTTAGCCGGAGGGCGCGGGGAATACTTAAAAAGGAATGCGCTGTCAAACGTCGCCTTTTTCATCAAATTTACGCTTTTTTTAAAATCCGCCTCTGTCTCTGAAGGGAATCCCACTACTATATCGCTCGTAATGCTGCCGCCGGGAACGATCTTCCTGTAGCTATCGATAAGCCGAAGATATTTCGAGCTTATGTAGCCGCGGTTCATAAGTTTCAGGATCCTGTCAGACCCCGACTGGAGCGGCAGGTGCAAGTGCTCGCAGACCTTCGGCAGATCCCGCATCGCCTTAAAAAGCTCTATCGACACATCTTTCGGATGGCTCGTCATAAATCGTATACGTTCGATTCCATCGATGCGGTTTAATGACTCGAGCAAAGCGATAAAGTCACCTCGTTTAGCGTTTAGCGGATAGCGGATAGTGGATAGTTTTTTATTTTTCCTATACGCTATACGCTCCACGCTATACGCTGATCCTCCGTACGAGTTCACGTTCTGTCCCAAGAGCGTCACCTCTTTGAATCCCCGCTCCGCCAAATCGCGGACTTCACGCACAATATCCGACATTTTGCGCGATCTCTCGCGACCCCGCACATACGGCACTATGCAATATGAGCAGAAGTTGTCGCACCCCTCGCTTATAGAAACGCTTGCCTTAAAATCGCCCGAGCGGTATTTCGGGAATAGTTCGGGCCGCGCCGTATTCACCTTATCGACCGCGATCACCTGGCAGCGGTCTTTCGCGAGGTCAGTTATTATATCGGGGATCTCAGGCTCATTACCGGGACCGCAGACAAAATCTACTAAAGGGGCGCGCTCCATTATCCCTGCCTTATAATTCTGCGCTGTGCATCCCATAAGCCCTATGATAACGCGGGGGCGTTTCTTCTTTAGAAATTTCAGCTCGGCAATATTGCTGAATAACCGGTCCTCGGCGTGCTTTCTCACAGAGCAGGAATTAAATATAATCACATCGGCATCCAAAATAGCCTTCGCTTCCAGGAATCCGCGTTCAAGCAATATCCCCATCACAAACTCCGAATCGCGGACATTCGCCTGACAACCAAAAGTGCGAAGATATACTCGCTTTCCTAGCATAAAGGACTATTCCTATCTTCGCATCTTTGGGTTGATCCCGAGCGAAGGCCGAGAACTGAGCCGAGGGAATAACCAAAAGTTTTTATAAAAACTCTTTTTTTTCGATTAAATAAGCTTGCTCATCTATACACTTAATCGTTGGCATAGAAAATCACTCCTCATTTCAAACAATTTGCCCCAATTTATAATTGATCCGGTATCCCGCCCTTCTTCTCTTCCTTCAAAAATGTGGCAATCACAGAATTGATCTGTTTAAACGCAACAGGATAATAGTTCCAGACCTCGACACAAAGGTTTACTATTATTGAATTCTCATTCAATCGTTTCACCTTGTACTTCTCATGAACATGTCCGCAAAAATTCCAAGGCACATTCGGATCGGCATCCTCGGTTCGGTGCGTCATACAAATATCTTTAGAGCCATAATAGATATACATCTTCGAGACGATCGTATTAAGGCTATTATGCCGGTCATGGTTGCCTTTGATAAAAATATACTTGCCATTCAGCCGCTTTTCGAACTGACGATATTTCTCTACTCCGCCTTCTTTCCCGCCTTTAAAGATGAAATCGCCCAGAAAGGAAACTGTATCGTCCGGCTTAACCCGCTCATTGTGCTTTCGGATGATCGTTTCATTCATTTCCTCAGCCGTCTCAAACGGCCTATTGCAATAGCGAATAATGTTGAAGTGCGAAAAGCGATAGTCCGATGTCCACCAATAATTCATCTTCGTTTATTCCGTTTCTTATTCTTTGAGCCGTTTGAATCCCACATATCTCGATACGCATAGACATAGCTTGTTGCGGCGCTCTGATCAACATCATAATAATACCTGCAAAGCTTTTTATACAGCACAAGCATGTCTTCATCGAAACAGAAGTCGAGCATTCCATCAAGAGTATGTTCTATCCGATTTTTAACCTTACAACAGGAATCAAGAATCTGATCAATCTCCTGTCCGTAAACAGCTACGGCCTGTTTACCAATACTCTTGAGCTTCTTTACTATTTGCCCAATATCCCGATCCAGCTTCAGCGACATATATTTTCAGCTCCTAATTGCCCCTTCCACACACTAGTACCACCCTTATTTTTGTCTTCGCACTTATTGTATAATTCAGGGTTTTTCGTTCCCCACTATACCCGCATCGCCTTTAAAATAAGATCTAACTCCGGCATTTGACCTCTCCGGTCATCAATTATTGTTTTCGAGAATTTAGTAACATATAACCGTTTATCCATCTTTTTATATTCGGAGATATAATCGGCGTGGAAATCACGCTTACAGCTAGCAGATGCGGCACTGGCTTGAGAAAACCCCGAATGTTCACCTCGTTCTGTAAGCTCATAACCTCAATCAATAGTTCTTTACTGTAGCGTAAAGGCTCATGCCGAGTAAATGAGCGCTTTGTATGCGCCATGGATATCTCCGATGGCGAAGGTCTTCACTTAGTTCCCCTTTTCAACGCTTCTTTTAAACCATTAAAGCGTTCAAAAATGTCGTACCTTACATCATGGATATATTCATCTTGCCCGTTTTCCTGTTCAATCAAAAGACAACCCTGACTCGATACCCGCTCAAAAAACTTGCTAACATTATCTGTGACGCTCGGCAAATATCCTTGTGACATATATTGAGACACCTCTTCTAATATCTCATCGGCGTTCGGCGCATACCGTAGTATGAAATACATATAATATAAGTCCTTCGCCTGTTTTTCCTTATTTTCCCGATCAATAAAAGTCGCTCCCTTGTGATATAAGAAGGCCGATGGCTTGGGACAGTTTAATAGATAATTCTTTTTCTTGTCCTGAATACCGATTGACATCCGATGCTGTAACAAGAAATCAAATTTATCGATCTTGTTTATTTGCATCTGCTGTCCGACCATTTTCTCGATTACCTTAATATCAACGCTGGGGTATGTTATGAACTCAACCGGAACCTTTTCTTTATATAGTACAACAGGAAACGGCCTGTCCATCCTCGGATGACGCTCCTTATAGTCTAATAAAGAAAACGTCTCAAAAATTGTCTTTGAATACTCCTTGCTCACTGATTGATCAACGCCAAAATCGATATCAACCGTGGTTACCGCATTCCGGACAGCTGATTTCCAAAGGTAATTTGAATAAACATACGGCATCCAGCCGCCAACAAGCGTAAGATCCGGCAAATAATCATTAATATCCTCAAGCACGCTGAAAAATACGGCTTCGATTTTCTCAAGATTCATACAGATTCTTTCCTTTTTCTTCCAACGCTTTCTTCAAATATTCCGCATGTTCTCTACCGCGAGGCTTGAAGCCGTAAAGATCGAGGTAAAGCTGTAAGCCAGAAACAACTTTAAATCCCTTAATCGTTCGTGCGCCATAGAACACGCTATTTTTATAATACGGTCGGACAATATTAATATTGCCGCCTCTGACCAGTTCCTTTAAATCAAGCTGTTGCCGTAAGCCGAGGATCTCTTTTTTCCAATTTTCCGGATTAAAATACAAATGGATCTGGTCAGTCATCACAAAAGATGTTATGAGATTAGCGCCCGAATGAAGGGTCAGGACATACTGTTTATTGGCCAGATAATCTTTAAGTTTTCCCAGTATATTCTTGTCCGGAGAATAGTAGGTATCGACCTCGTTTAGTTCAAATTGATACTCTTTGAGCCAATCACTGATAAGTTCATCTTTATTCGTAAGAAGGGCGTAGCTTTCGGGACCACGCTTAACGCGCTCAATGTAGCCCTTCTTAGACATGGCCTCGAGCGTTCCCTGCGCCATGCCAAGGCTTACCCCACTATCACCGGTAAAGTCGCGGGTAACCCATCTCTTTTCAGGCTCAGAGAGCATTTTCCTTAGAATAAAGGTCGCCTTATCTGCAAAAATGTTCGTTCCATTGGTATGGCCATTCATAATGTTCACTCCTTTTGATTGTTCAGTAATTACTGAACAATATACACTCACTGAACATTAAAGTCAAGATATTTCTAAGACTGAACTGTTCCCTATTTTATAAATTGGATGATTATGCCTGCGGAAATACTGATAGCTAATAACAAGCCTATCACGAAAAGGGTATCTTTTATATTCTTGTTTTCCTTAATAAGAACCAGGAGCCCGAGACCAGCTCCGGAACAGAGACCCGCGACGAGTGAACCGAAGCTGATCACGCCTTGCGCGAAAAGCTGGGCTAAAAGAACCGAAGCAAAACAGTTAGGGATAAGGCCTATAAAAGAAGCCAGCACAGGCTGAAATACGGTACCTCCCAGAAACATAGATTCAAAGCGCCCCCTGCCGATCATCTCCACAAAAAAATTCAATGCAGCCGTCAGAATAAACAAAAATGCGAAGATCTTTACGGTATGCCATAGCGGATGAAGAATAAGCACCTTGACTTTCGAAGGCTTGTCGACGAGGCCATGAGAACAACACCCGGGATGGCCGGCGACAGCGTCGTTATAAGAAACCGCCCCGCGGTCATTTTTGATCGTTTTGGCCTGATTATGGAGCCGTATGAAATAATCAACGGCTATTCCGGTAATAACCGCGATGAGCACCTTGATAAATATGAGAAGCCCGACCATGCCAACCTTATCCGGCATAGATAATAGAACTGGAACTGCCTCATCAGATGTCGATAAAAAAACGGCTAAAAGAGTCCCGGTCGAGATCAATCGTTTAACATATAACGCAGAGGCAACTACCGAGAATCCGCATTGAGGTATGCATCCGAATATGGCTCCCGCCACCGGCCCGAAGACACCCAGGCGCATAATGTAATGATTCATCCGGTCGCCGTAGTAGAATTCTAAAAATCCCACCAGGAAATATATTACCGCCAAAAGGGGTATCAGCTTACCGGTATCTATTAGTGCTTCGATCAATATGTTCATACTTTATTCACAATGCGGTGACCCGCATAGATCGTAAACGCGATAATGAGCCCAAGAATGGACCCCATTTATACTGGATTTATACGCCCCGCCAGTACATTATATATCCCGCCAAAGCCAAATAGTATAAATATTACAGGAAGGGATGAAGCCCAAGGTTCCTTTATTTTCGGTACTTATTGGATAGCCCCAGGGCGCTGTGGATACATCTCAGTTGCTTTTCAATATTATCGGTCTTGACTATGAACCCGGACGATTTCAGCTTGTCGGCCTGATTCATCCTATCCAGGTCAGAGAAGGCGGTGAGCATAAAGACCGGCAGGTCTTTGTCGGTCTTGCGGATAGTTTTTAGCACCTCCAGCCCATCCATGCCCTCCATCACAAGGTCGAGGAGGACCACATCGGGATGGCCGGAATTAATTAGGGCAAGGGCAGCTTTACCGCTGGAGGCGGTGATAACATCATACTGATCTTCGAGCCTCAGCTTCATCATCTTCAGAAAATCTGCTTCATCATCGACTACTAATATCTTCTTTTTTGCGCCGCTATCCATGAGTTGACCCCTCCTTAACCTGCTCTATCTCAAGTCTGCCTTTTTACCATATATTTACTTAGCCTCTTGGCTGGCATATGCGACAGCGGCTATTATCGCCGCGCCTTTTCCTGAACCGTCCTTGGTTAAGACCATGCGTATCCGGGAGGCCTTTTCCCCTGTCAGCTCCTGAAACGCCTCTTTCATATCATCTTTAAATGTGGGATGCTTTTCGTAGACGCTGCCATCTATGGCGATAACATGCGCTTTCTTTAATCCGGCGTCCATTTTTAAAACAACTGCCGTGATGGCCGCAGCGGATATCCTGGCGGCCCTTTTTGATACTGCCCGGCATACCTCACTAACCAGCTTCCGATCATCAGGCAAAGAATATCTTACACCGAGACCGCGTAAAATACGCAAAGTTGCATAAAAATGCGGCGCCTCATCGCTCTCGATCGCAGACATATGCTCTGTCCTGAACGCGAGCCTGCTTCCAGGGATTGAGCAAGGTGTACTAAAAAGTATACCTTGTTTTTCCAGATCTGCAAGCACAAGCCGCGTGATCTCACCCAGGTACATGCCGGATACCATCTTTTCAAGGATCTGCTCGCGGGGGTTATGAGATGATGCGTCCAGCAGCTTATCATACCGGGTCTTTTTAAGATTATTAAAATTACCCCATTCGATATTGATGATGATCTCGCGATTGCCGATGGGGTTTGCTGGCATCTTTCTTATCTTGGAGGCCTTTTCAGGGTAGCAGGCATTGGTGCCCGTACCTATGATAACGCCGACGTCGCATCGCCGGTCGCTATAGCTCCCGGCCACCAGAGTTCCGACCGTATCATTGGTAAGGGCGATGATCTTGACATTCCGGAGAGCGCGCTTAATAAGCGCCCGGCGTAAAAGACCCACCACATCCTTACCGACTACACCTTTGGCACTAAAGCCCTTCGTCCAGCACACAAGTTGCCCGGATGCCAAGGCGGTCTGTCTCACGGGAAATGAGAAGGTGAAGCCCAGCTCGCACTCCTCGAATAACTGTATATTCTGCCTCTTCATGAAGGCCTTGATACAGCCTGCGATAAAATCGAACAGGTCATCCCCGGTGCCGGTGATTTGGCGTTTCTGGAGGGCAAATTTCATGACATGCGGCGGAAGGGTTCTGCCGTTACCTCTGAGCTTGAGAGCGAGGATTCGGAAATTCGTGCCGCCCAGGTCCAAGGCGATAAATTTGCCGCGCTCATTTCCGGTGGGGCGCGCGACATAGGTGGGTATCATCCTGAGGCGGCTAATTTTACCGGAAAGGCCGCGCTCCATTTCAGCATGAAAGCTGCGTATTATATTTTGAAGATCGGCCTTCGTAAGACAGAAGGCCTTTTGGATGTTATCGAGGGTCTTTGCTTTGACTGCGTACAAGCGCTTCAAATTTAACCTCTTAAGCATCTGTAGGGCAGGTTAAAACCTGCACTACTCCAGCATATTTTTCCCCGCAATTCGCTATGGTTACCGGGATATCTTCAGGACCTTGTATTTCAGGACCCCGGCCGGAACCTTGATTTCTACCGTATCATCGACCTTATGGCTTATAAGCGCGCTCCCCACGGGAGATGAAACCGATATCTTATTCTGGTCATAATCGGCCTCTTCTTCCGAGACGAGCATATACTCAAGCTCCTGGCCTGACTTCATATCTTTAAGCTTGACCGTCGCGCCTATCAGCACCTCGTCGCTCGACATCTGGTCGTTATCGATGATCTGCGCGTTTCCGAGCTTTGATTCCAGCTCGGATATCTTCTTCTCGTTTAGCCCTTGAGATTCCTTCGCGGCATCGTATTCGGCATTCTCGCTAATATCGCCCTGGCTGCGAGCCTCGCCGATGGCCTTCGAAAGCTCTTTGCGCTTTACCGTCTTCAGGTACTCTAGCTCTTTTCGTAATTTCTCATATCCTTCGTGCGTTAAGTAGCTACCGCCTCGCGACATTGTTTCGTCTCCTCTTTTTTGGATTTTTGGCATGATCCTGAACAACTACTCCCCTGCTCCTTGGGACATTGGCCGTTCCAGCAGTAGAGGCATAGTTTTTCTCTGGGCAGGCCGACCGCCTCGATCATATCGTCGAGCGTCTGATATCTCAGGGTGGTCACCTCGATATCCTTAGCGATCCAGTCTACCATCTTCCTATACTGGTCGGTTGTGTGATCCAGATATGCCGATAGATCTGCCGGCTCGCGGCCTTCGAGGCTGCGTATCGAGCGCCGAGCGACAAGCTCATCGGCCGCCCGCGTCGAAAGATTGAACCTGCACGGGAACATAAGAGGCGGGCAGGCCGGTCTGACATGTATCTCCTTAGCTCCGGCATCCCAGAGCTTATTGACCGTGAAATTCTTAAGCTGTGTGCCGCGGACGATGGAATCTTCGCAGACGACGATGCGGTTTCCATGGATTATCTCTCTTACAGGTACGAGCTTCATCTTCGCTATGAGATCGCGTGTCTCCTGCGATGGAGGCGTATAGCTTCTGCCGTAACCGGGCGTATATTTTACGAGCGGACGGCGGTAAGGCTTCTTCGATTCCATGGCATAACCGATAGCATGGCCGACGCCTGAGTCGGGTACCCCAGATACTACATCAACCCCAATGTCCGCATCCCGCCTGGCAAGAAAACGGCCGCACCGCTCCCTGACGATCTCGGCGTTCACGCCTTCGTATGTCGAAGCGGGAAAACCGGTATATATCCAGAGGAAGGTGCATATCTGTTCCCGCTGGCCGGCGGGCCTTTGATTAACAAATCCTTTTTCATTAACGAGGACTATCTCTCCGGGGCCCAGATATTTCGTGATCTCAAAACCATTATTAGGAAATGCACATGTCTCGGAGGTGATGGCGATCGCATCGGCGCGTTTACCTATTACGAGCGGCGTGTAACCGAGCCTGTCGCGAGCGGCATATATGCCGTCTTTGTGTAAGATAAGAAGCGAGCAGGAACCCGCTATGGACATAAAGGCATTTTCAATGCCTTGAACAATGTCATCGCCTTCGACGATGAGCTTGGCTATAAGCTCGGTTGAATTAACGGTGCCTTTAGTAACCTCGCTGAAGGAAACGCCTTTTTTTAGAAGGCCTTCGGCGAGCTCCTCGGTATTCTCTATTATACCGTTCGTCACTATACAAAATGGCCCGAATTTCGAGTTAAGGTATATGGGCTGCTCGTCGAACGCGCTTATCACGCCGATACCCATATTTCCCGGCATATGGCGCGCATCCTCGAAAAATTTTGACTTGAACTGGCTATGGCTTATATTATGGATGTGCCGTGAAAATGTCTTTCCCAGTATTGCCATGCCTCCGTATTCCGTACCGAGATGCGAGTGGTAATCCGTCCCATACAGGAGGTCCCTGCCGCAATCGTTCTTTGATGCGACGCCAAAAATACCGCTCATAAAAATCCTTTCTTGTTATACTTCGCTAAATTTTCTCATATCATCCGGGAGCGGCGAAACAAATTTCATGCGCTTATTCGTTACCGGATGGTTAAATTCTACAGAACACGCGTGGAGGGCTGTGCGCTTAAATCTTAAAGCAAAATCTTTCCGGAATGAAAAGACGCTCTCTCCGACCAGCGGATGACCTATCCCGGCAAAATGTATCCGGATCTGGTTAGTCCTGCCGGTGAGGGGCCAAATCTCGACCACGGCAAAATCCTTACAGCGGCGTATGACGCGGTACTTGGTCACCGCGTCCTGAGCGCGACCCTTGTTCCTATTATAGATGGAAAGGCTTATTGTATCAAAGTTTTTTTTAGGCTTTCCGTGGATGAACGCGATATACGATTTTTTGACGGTCCGTTTTTTAAATTCGTCCATAACGAGGGCCTGGAACTTCTTACCTTTGGCAAATACTACAAGCCCCGACGTCTCCCGGTCTATCCTGTGACAGGGATGGGCGTTCGCGGCGATGCCGCGGCTTTCAAGCTCGTTACTCAGGAGGTCTGTGAGGGTATTGGTCTCCTTGTTAGGACTCGGTATCACAAGCATCCCCGAGGGCTTGTCGACGACGATCACCGCCTCATCCTCATAAACAATCTTATATCGCTTCTCACTCATAAATTTTTGCTTTCACCTTTTCCCGATGGAATCGGTATTTCGCGGGGACGTCAATTTTCCCCTGCGAGGAAAATTGCCTCCGTAAAACCCCTCGCTCTTTTGTGGCTGTGCTTTTGGGACCCGGTCCCAAACCAGCCATGTTGTTAATGTGACCATATGGGACCGGGTCCCATTCCTGGAGCCACAAAAACCGTGCCCGCTCGGGGTTTTAAGGCCCCGCTCAATACCGATCCCATCGGCTATCGAGGAGAGGCAAAAATTTCCTCGCTCCCTTAGAAATTTTTTGCCGAACTGTCGGGCCCCTCTTGCGGGGCGGTATCGACCGGGGTCTTAAAACCCGAATTTTACAAAGAAAATCTGGGTTTTACGAAGCCAAATTTCCTATTGGAAATTTGCGTCCCCGGGAGATACCGACCCTAAGAGGGGCCCGTTCGCTTGCAAAAAATTTCTACCCTTCCTTCTTGGATTGGTTGAAACGCACGTCGTACTCGTCCTCGATCTCGCCGACTATCTCCTCGAGAAGATCCTCGATCGTCACTATGCCTTCGGCCTTACCGGCGCTGTCGACTACGATCGCCAGATGCGTATGACCCTTTTGGAACTCCTTCAATAGCTCTGAGACCTTCTTGGTATCGGGAACAAAAGTCGCCGGGTAGATGATATCCTGCAGGACTATAAGATCCCTGTTACACGAAAGATTAAGAAGATCCTTGGAATTAATAACGCCGATTATATTATCGGCTTTTTCTTTATAAACGGGTATGCGCGAATACCCGGATTCCGAGGCCTTCACTATGATATCTTCAAAACCTGCGCCCACATCGATAGAAACCATCTCATTCCTGGGCGTCATGACCTTCTTCACGAGTGTGCCGCTGAAATCAAAAACTCTTGCAAGCATGCTCGACTCGTCTTTGCGGATGATGCCCTCTTCTTCACCCATCTTTATTAGCATCCTGATCTCTTCGGTGGTGACCAATGAAACCTTGCCCTTCTTCTGGGCGCCGAGCAAGTGTACTATTCTCTCGGTAATGAATGCGAATATGGCAACGACCGGCGAAAATATGTTAATAAAGCCTTGCATAGGCCGCGCAAGAAGAAAAGATATCCTTTCCGGATACTGGGCGGCGAGTGTCTTGGCTGTGACTTCCGAGATAATGATCAAGGCTGAAGCAACTACGGTAGCTATGACCACGTCCAGGCTGCCGCCGACCCCAAATACCTTTATCACCATCTCGGTTACAAGAACAGCTATCAGGGCACCGGCGATAGTATTCGCAACGAGCATGGTACTGAAAAAGCGCTCCGGTATCTCCAGGATGTGCACAATTATCTTCGCGGTCTTCGAGCCTTCGGAGGAAAGCTTTCTGAGCCTCAACCGGCTTACTGCAATCATAGAGATTTCACAAGCTGCAGTGAGGGCCGCGAAAAATAAAAGCGCTATAAGGATGGTCGTTTCCATAATTTCAGACATCAACAGATCCTTTTATTTCGGCTTAACGATCCCGCCCGAGACGATGAGCTTTATGCCCTGTTCGACAGGAATATCCAGATACCGGATATTATTTTTTGGTATAAGCGCAAGGAACCCCGTAAGCGGACTCGGTGTAGTTGCTATAAAAACATGCATGAGGTCCTGGGCCGCCGCCTCATTTGCTTTCGCGAAACTCTCATTCGTTATAAAACCGATCGACCATATCCCTTTCGAAGGGTATTCGACCAGGACCACCTGTTTAAAAGTGCGGCCCTCTTTCGAGATTATTGAACCTATGATCTGTTTTGCCGACGGATATACCAGTTTGACAAGCGGAAGCTTAAGAAACCAGGCCTCTACCGCAAGAAATAGCTTCTTCCCCAGGAAATTCGTGGCGATGAACCCTATGATAAATACGACCAGAAGGCCGAGTATGATCCCGAGCCCCGGTATGCCGAAACCGAAATGCTTGATGAGATATATATTTATGAACTTGCCGCAGATACCATCTATAAAACGGAAAATGATAAAGAAAAAATATAGCGTGAAAAATACCGGGAGCGTGATCAGAAGTCCTGTCACAAAATAACGGCGCGCTTTCGACATATTATTAGCGATCTCCTATTTCTTGCTTATTACAAATCGGCGTCAAGCCTTAAGGAGCTTTATCACGGGTCCGAAGATCATCGGGATGACGAGCATCACGGTCAGGACTATGAGAACCGTAACCGTCGTCCAGCCTACGATATTCTGGAAGGTGTTGTTCGTGTAGCTTCCCATAAGCCTCTTATTATTTACCATGAGTATCATGGATACGAGGACTACCGGCAAAAGCATCGCGTTCAGGACCTGGGACCAGATCGTTATCGCGATAAGCGGCGCGTTCGGAATAAGAATGATCCCTGCGGAGACCAGGATGATCCCGGCAAAAAGCGCATAAAACTGAGGGGCCTCATTCAGCCTCTTATTGATACCTGCCTCAAATCCGAATGCTTCACACACATAAAACGCGGTCGCAAGCGGCAGTATCGTCGCCGAGAAGACCGATGCCACAAAAAGGCCGAATGCGAAAAGCTGTGAGGCGAATGCCCCCGCAAACGGTTTTAGCGATATGGCGGCGTCTTTCGCTTCGTTTATGACGACACCATTTACATGCAGGGTGGCAGCGCAAGCCACGATTATAAAAAACGCCACTACTACGGTCGCGACACACCCTATGATGACATCCCATATCACATACTTATACTCTTCTATCTTTACCCCCTTCTCCATGACGGCCGACTGCATATAGAACTGCATCCATGGGGCAATGGTCGTACCTATTATGCCCAGTACCATGCTCAGGTATTGGCTTGTAAAATGCATGGTTGGACGCACGATGGCATTTCCTATCTGAGCCCAATCAGGTTTTGCCAAAAGCGCTGATACTACATATGAAAGAAGGCAAAAACTGAACAGGAGAAATATGCGCTCGGATATTTTGTAATTACCTTTGACTACCAGTATCCATACGCCGATAGCTACGAGCGGCACCGAAATGTATTTGGTCACCCCAAAAATGTCCATGCTTCCCGCGACACCGGCAAACTCAGTAGCGGTATTACCGATATCGGCGACAATAAGCCCCAGGAATATAAAAAATGTCACTTTGACGCCGAAATTTTCCCTGATGAGGTCCGCAAGGCCCTTCCCTGTCACGATACCCATCCTGGCATTCATCTCCTGGACGACTGCCAGAACTATGAAGGATGGTATCAGCGTCCACAGTAGCTTATATCCGAATAAGGCGCCGGCAACCGAATAAGTCGTAATACCGCCGGCGTCGTTATCCACGCTGCCGGTCACAATACCTGGACCCAGGATGCTTAGAAATATTATCAGGTTCCGCCAGAAAGTAGATTTCGGCATAACCCCGTTACTGTTATTTTCCATACAATTTACATACCTTTCGCAGCGCCGGGACGTTTTCTCCATGCGATAGCGATTACCTGACTTAGGACGTCGTCCATTGTTATGACGCCGCTCAAGATCATATGCTCATCGACAACGGCTACGGCGGGAAGCTTATATTTATCCATCAAGTAAGCGACCTCCTTCATCCCGTCATGAAGATGTACATGCAATATCTTTGGGAAGGCCGTCTTGGAGATGCCATCCTGCGGATCCGCAAGAAGAAGCCTGCGCATCGTGGTGATGCCCTTTAAATGGTTCTTCTCATCTACTATGTAGATATAGGGCGCCATCTCGATATCCCGCGGCTCGCTTTTAATGGCATTGATGGCCGCGGAAGCGCTAACCGTCTCAGGCATCGATATAAAATCTGTCGTCATGAGGCCGCCGGCGGAATCGGACGAATACCCAAGGAGCGTCGACAGTTTCTTAGCCCGATTCGATTCGACCAGAGTCAAAAGGTTTACGACAGTTTTATTAGGGAGCCTTTCGAGAAGATCCGCCGCTTCGTCAGATGACATATGCGTCACTATCTGCGCCGCTTCCTTTTTATCCAGCTCTTTCAATATGGATGTCTGCTCCTCGAACTCCAGGTTCTCAAAGACCTTTGCTTTAGTAGTGATATCAAGGGCTCTAAAAAGACCCATGCGCTGATTTGGATTGAGATCGAATATAATGTCGCCAAGATCGGCGGCAGGTATGGAAAAGATCTGTTTTTCCGGGACCGAGAGTTTCATAGTCATGCTGGCGGGGTTTACCGTTACCGGCTGAACGTATTTCCAGGCGACGAGCTCATCTTTTGTTAAATATTTGGAGTTCTTCGACACAAACTGCATTATTATATCGACCGGCTTTTCCCATCCGAGCCTGCGCACAAGGCCGCGGGGACCTATGTCGACATGGGCGATAACAAGGTCGCGGTCAACCTTCAGCAGATGTATATCATTTACGCGACGGACCTTATGATTATAGGTATCGACGACCTGCTGATCGAGTATATCGCGCCTTATCAGGAATTCGTAATTCTTAATGCCTGGGGCAAATGCAAGATCCGAAGCACTGACATTCAGCATTATATCATCCTGGTAACTCGTTACGCTCGCCCAGGAAACGCAGGAATATGACCTCTTCAAAAACCCTTTAACTATTATAAGCTCTTCGGACTTCGGGTAGATCTCGCCTATCTTAGCGGAGATATCCCATAACCGGCCAAGATATACCCCGTCCTTATCCTTGACTTCTTTCTTCAGGATGCTTGAAAAATATATGAACATAGCCGCGGCGCGGTTTTTAACTTCGCTATACATCGCTGTTCCTACACATCCTCGCTCTAAATCCTTTTCCGGAATACCGCCACGATGGCTATAGTGGCAAGGAATAAAATAACGACGATCCTTATTTTCTTAATATTGATCTTCTCATGGACGGCATATCCTGCTTTTTTAACTACCAAGGTATCCGCGTGTATATCCAGATCCCCGCCGTGTTCCTGACATGCCCTGTTAAATACGCCTACGACTTCCAGCATGTCCCCCCTGGTCTTGTAATCACCAAGAAATTTTACCGGGCCGAGGAGCGAGGCATTGCACCACACGCCTACGGCATTATCCCTGTCGCTTACATTGACCCAGCCGTAAACGCCCCGTTTCATTACAGCCGTGATCGCCTCGCCGCTGTACGTGACAACCTTCCCGTCGTAAAACTTCGCGTGTTCTATAAGGTGCCTGCTCGATACCTCGATCGCATCGGCATTAGCCGCCATAAATACTATTAGAAATAAGACCGCCCATAAACTTTTTTTCATCGCTTTCCTTTTAAAGCCGCAAATACCATGCCGGACAGGGCAAGTATCGACATGAACTCGAGCCTGCCCGCCCACATCTGCACTATATAGACTATTTTCAGGATATCCGGCATTGATGGCATCGTGATGCCGCATGAAAGGCCGACGTTTCCGGCGGCAGATACTGACTCGAACAAACTGTCGCTTAAATTATATCCGCACAGCATGCCTGCGATCGTCCCGAATAAGTACAGATTTATATAGGATATCAGTATTAAGGCCGCGCTCCTTACATATTTGTCCTCAAGTATATAATCTTTTATGTGATGAAACTTTTGTATCAAAACGGCCGTATCGGGTATAAGGAGTTTCTTTGTGTCCTGTCTCAGCGCTTTAAATAAGACGCCTATCCTCAAGACCTTTATGGCGCCTGTCGTAGAGCACATGCTTCCGCCTATCCCCATCGCCAGCGTAAGGCCCAGCATGGCAAGCTGGCCCCACTCATTGACAAATTGTCTGGGATAAATAGTAGAATAACCTGTCCCGGTATGGGCGGAAACAAGCTGGTAAAATACTTTGCGAAAAAACGGTATCACCTCCGCGTATATACCGCGGCCGGCGACACCCCACGCCGTAATGGATAGCGTGACCATTATGCTTATAAAGAGCGTTACTATCTCGATATTCCGCCATAGCTCTTTACGGTTTCCGGTCCACACGGCATAATGGAGCGCAAAATTTATCGACCCCAGAAGCATGATCGAGACCGTGATCATCTCAAATACAAAATTGTGATAAAAAAGTACGTTTTGCGACTGCGGGGTAAAACCACCGGTATCCCAAGCGGCCATAAATACACATACGGAATCGAAAATCGCCTTACCCGGCGCAAGCCCTCCGGCGGTAGCGCTTATCGCAAGGGCGCCGCTGCCGAGCCCGAGATAAACAAGGCTCACAAACCATATGAACCGTGCGGTATGTATGACGTTCGGAAGCACCCGCTCGTCTCTGGCCTCGCCTACATATATCCTGAAAGACCCGGCGGTGCCCTTAAATAAAAATGTCAGGGCCACCACGGCTATGCCCTGGCCGCCTATGTACATGGTGAAATGCCTCCAGAAATTATGGGCATTGGCCATGTGATCCATATCGATGCAAAGAGAAAGCCCCGTGGTCGCATACCCGCTCATCATCTCAAAGCAGGAATCGAGGTATGACGCATAGTGGCCGCTCAAAATTAGCGGGATCGCCGAGATGAACATCGCGACAAGCCACGAAAGAGATGCGACCGACATCGCATGCATGGTCGCGAGATCTTCCTTGGTATAGCAAACTATCACGAGGGTGATGCCGAATAGAAATGCTATCGAGATGCTTAATAAAAAATCAACGGCAGGAGTAAGCTCGCCATACCCGATGGCTATGGCAAGCGGTATTGCCATAAGGATACCCAGGCCGACCGTTATCTTGCCCAGGTAGTAACCGATTATCTTATAATCCCCCAGGGTGGGCCTCAATATCATTGGGATATGCCCCACCAGAAAACGCAGATCAAAAATCCAGCGAGGGCTACTGCGGCCGTGAATAGTATCTCGACATAAATGCCGAGAATGCCTTTCCAGAGCCTGGCAAGGAAGATGTGGATATGTGAGAGGGCTGTATTCATGCGCATCCTATCCGATCTTACCGACCAGTAGATCCAGGAGCTGCTGCTCATTCTCTATGGCGGTGAGGGCGATCACGTCATCGCCCTTCAGCAGCACCGTCTCGCCTTTTGGCACTATCAGGCTATCACCCCTGACGATCGATACAAACACCGAATTCTTTGGTAAAATTATATCTTTAACCGCCTTATCGATAACCGGGGATTCGGGCGAGAGGTCGACGCGCACAAGTGCCAGTTTTCCCCGCTTAAATGTCATGAGATTTATGAAATCCTCGAAGCTCGTCTCCTCCTCGATGATCTTCGCGATGATCGTCGTGGCGTTAACCGGGACATCGACGCCAAGCTCGGTAAATATGTGCTCGTTCTTGGGATTATTGACGCGGGCTACCGTGCGCCTGACGCCGAAGACCTCTTTAGCCAGCTGGCAGACAATAAAATTATCTTCGTCATCGGCGGTGACCGCCGCGACGACATCCGCCCTGCCAACCTGCGCGTCCTCAAGGCATTTCGGTTCGCAGCCATCGCCCCGGATGATTAGGGCATCCAGCTCCTGAGATATCTCATCGCACTGCGCCTTGTCCTTCTCTATCAATGTGACCGCATGTTTATCATTGACAAGTTTTTGCGCCAGATTTAGCCCGACCCTTCCCCCGCCGACTATCACTATGTACATGTAGATCTCCTTGGCACCTGAATGCCGCGCCCACTTGGCTTATAGTCTGAACGCCTCTTTTACCTTCTTAAGGCTTGTCGTCCTGACGATACCCATAACCTTGTCGCCCGATTCGAGCCTGGCATCGGACTGCGGGATGATGACGCGTTTTTTGCGCTCTATGACCGCTACCGAGAATTCGTCCGGGATATTCATCTCTTTGACGGTTCTACCTTTCAATGCATCCCCGATGACGATCTCGATGACCCCCAACTCGCCGGTCTCGATAAGGTAGCTCGAAAAACGGTTCTCTATGATCTTATCCCTGATCATGGCTGCGACCAAGGTCGTGCCGCTTATGATATCCATGCCCAGCTTCTTGTAGATATCGGCTCGGGCAGGATCGTAAACCCTCGCCATAACCCGAGGCACCTGGAATATCTTCTTGGCGACTTGACTCGCCATGAGGTTCGTATTATCACCGCTCGTCACAGAAACAAACGCATCCTGTTTCTCTATCTTAAGCTCCCGCAAAAGCCCCTCGTCAAAACCATTGCCGACCGCCATGACGCCGTTAAAACTGCTGCCCAGGCGCTTAAATGAATCGGCGTTCTTGTCTATGATGGTAACATTATGCCCCTCCTGCGAGAGAAGAAGCGCAAGCTGTGACCCCACCCTGCCGGAACCTACGATCATTACATTCATGCAAAACCCCCAGTCACGCAAACAATAATATCAAATGTCAAATTCCAAATACTACAAAATAATTTCAAAGTCCAAAATCCAAACTTACCTTGGTAGTATTTGCAATTTGGATTTTGGATTTATTTTGTAGTATTTGTAATATTTGGATTTTGAATTTATCCTCGAAAAATAATGAACCGTTATACTTTATTCTGTGAAAAGAAATATATAATCGTATCGATGATGCCTTTTCGCATCATCATGACGGCAATAGCCGCCAGCAGTAGATGCGCTATTTTGGATATAGCCTTTGACCCTGCCTTGCCCAGAAAATTTGATATCTCGCCTGCATAAGAAAAAACGGCCCAGGCGATCAAGAGATTTGTCATGAAGGAGAGCACGGTCAGGAACATGCCGTATGAGTCTAAGAGTATGAGGATCGTCGTAAGAACCGCGGGCCCGGTAACCAGCGGCGTACCTATAGGAACTGCGCCCATCGTGTCAGGCGAGAGCTTGCGAAGCTTTTCGTACTGCAGAAGATCCCTCAGGGCTATGACTAAAAGCACCAGGCCTCCGGCTATTTTAAAATCGGCGACATTCACCCCCAGGGCCTTCAAGATCCACTTACCCATAAATAGGAATATTATGCCGATAAGAAAGGCTGTTACCATAGACTGGGACACGATCCGGCGCTTTTCTTTGCGCTTAAGGTGCTCGGTAAAGCCTATGAATATCGGAAGGACGCCTACGGCGTCGATCGCCACAAATATAGGTATAAAAGATAGCAGGAATTCCTTCATGTAAACCATGATCCCCTTATTATATTGTACACATTATACCATATAATCATGCTATGTACAAAAGAGGCAGGGCACGAAACAACGAATTTCGCTACCCTGCCCGCAAACAGTACTCCAATACCATGAAAAAAAGAATTAGCTGGAGAATTTAGCCTTAACAATCCTTTCGGCCTCTAACCAGTCATTCATAGCATAACCCGTCTTCTTGCCTCTCTTCTCATACAGCTCATAAGCCTTTTTTTCTACGAGCTTAAGCATATCATTTTTCGATGCGCCGGTCGTCGAAGACCTTGTCAATTTGAACGATGACTTTGCCATTTTTATCCCCCCCTTCCCATTGATTTTGATTATACACTTTTAAAAAAATGAGTGCAAGTAAAATCTATATAGCGTAAAGTGAAAAGAGAAAAGTGCAAAGAGGGCTTATAAAGTCTCTCTTTTCATTTTTCACTTTGCACTTTACACTTTTCATTGATCGACACCTTCAAAAAATCCGGTATCGGCTTCTTTAATAGCTTGTAGACATTTTTAAGATGCATCCGGTAGACCTTGTCGAAAGGGTTGACTTTGCCGGAATGGATCTTGCCTTCATACCACCAGTTCCAGTCGCTGCCTTCCGATATGTAGAATTCCTTCCATGCCGCCTCGAGCCTGGAACGGTCGGTGTCGGACGACCTGTCGAACTCCTTGGTGAACTTTACAAGATCCCGGCGTACGGTATCGAGGTAATCCCATGAGAGGTTATCCTGGCCCTGGCCGATCCATATGTCGAAATCATGGTTTATCCACGAACCTGGAAATATATTCGAGATCGTCCTCTTCGGCGGCTCCGCGGCAAGGAATTCGCTTATGGTAGCCGAACATACATCTTCCTGCTTATCAAAGTTGGCATACAATACCTCGAAAAACCGTCGAGCGTTATCCTGGAAAAACTCCCAGGCATTTTCGCCGTCCATGACGATCGTCAATAACCCCCGGTCGACATCGCGGCGCAGGTTCTCCGCCACGCGTTTACAGTGACCCATGAGATCCCAGGCCGCTTCATCCTGGCCCCACTCATGGTAATTGAAACTTATTATGTCGGAGATAAATTTATCCCGGAAGATGACGCTCATATCTTTACGGGCCCTGGTATATTTATAAGGCCGGTAGATAATGCGCCTGTCAAAATCTGTCACGCCGTGGTATTTTCTGTCATAAGACGAGAGGCTCTTAAAAAGTATATCTTCGTCGGTCGCCATCCACCTGGTGCCCTTTGACATGGCGAGGTCGAGAGTCTCATCCGAAACGCTCCCCTCGGACGGCCACATGCCCACAGGCGCCTGGCCGAACTGCAGCGTGTGATACTTTATAGCGGCCTCTATCTGCCAGGCAGTATCTTCAGGGTGTTTAAATTCTCTTCTGGGAAGATCTCGGCCGGGGAGCGAAATCCCCGCTATGTCGGTATCGCATAGAAGCGGCATGATGGGGTGGTAATACGGCGTGGTCGTTATCTCTATCCTTCCCTCGTCCGACAACCTCCTGTATAAGGGGATTATCTGACGGATAATATCACGCTGGCGCTCGACTATATAACCCTTGTCCTCTTCAGTAAACGATTCGCGCTTGGCTATGATATCTTTAAGGTTGGTATCTTCGTCGATACTGATGGAATGAAACCACGCCAGATTGAAAAGGACCTGTAGGTCGAGGTAATCCTGGTCCGTAAGTCGGCTGGCAACATTTTTAATTATCTTCGGAGTAAGCGGCTTATCCCCCCGTCTTATATAGAGCTCGAGATAACGCGCGCTGGGCTCGATAAACTGTTTGAAATTAACATGGAAAAAATCCTTTACGAGCGCGCATTTATCTTCCAGCGAGAGGGAGCTTGCTTTTCTGAGAGTAAGGTCTAGAAATGCGTCGGAGGCATCGTTACGGGCGTAGTCGTCGATCTGCTCTACGAGAGACGGGACGAGATTGAAGGTGGCCTTCATATCGTCAAAATTTTCGACGAGTGCGGCCATAGGATAATAATCTTTGATCCCATGGAGCCTGACCCATGGCATAAGATACTGGCCGCTTACGGTGTCCTTATAGAACGGCTGGTGCATATGCCAGAGAAAAGCGACCGTCAACTTCTTTTTTGGATCAAACATAGACGTATCTTATTTAATATGAGATGCCCTAAGCCGGAGGGTTAATGCGCGTATACGGAATAATCAATATTCGGGAAGATCGTGTATTTTTTCTCAAGCATGCTGATATATTCCTCGTCAAGCGCGCAGCTCTTCACATCTTCATAAAGAGCGGTAAAATGCTCTGTATGTCCCCTGAATCGTTCGACCGCATACGACACATGCGAACCGGTCTTCATAATAAATGCCCAGTCGCTCGATTGGGCGAGTAAAAGCTCCCGCGCCATCTGGTTTAACGCCCGGAGGAGGAGTCCCTTGGCATGCCTGTTCGAGTTCGCGACTTCTACCATGCGCTCTACCATCTTATGCATATGCCTGTATATCCAGTCGTTAGAGCCTTCCAGCCAGACCTCACTGTAACCTTTCCACCCCCAGCTGGAAGCCGCGGGTGAAATGACCTGATATTTCTTATATAGCTTCAGATAATCTCCGGGGGTTGTAAGGGCTATAGTATCCTGATCATACCGGATCTTGCGAATAAGGAAATCCAGCCATGCCGGACCCTCAAACCACCAGTGCCCGTATAATTCCGCGTCATAGGGGGCAACGATGATGGGTTTCCTGTCCCCCATCTGGCCCAGCAGATACTCTACCTGTTTTTCGCGGTTAAACATGAAGTTGCCGGCCTGTTCGGCCGCTCTCTCCATAGCGGCTTCGGGGTTATACGCTTCCTTATGGTTTGTAGTGCCGGTGATCTTATGGTATTTTATCCCGGTCATGATACGCGTGCCATCGGAATTGATGTACGGGCGTATATACTCATAATCGGTATCAAATCCTATGTCCCTGTAAAATTCCCTGTAGTTGTAATCGCCCGGATATCCCTCGACCGCGCTCCAGACGGCTTTCGAAGACTCCACATCCCTGGCATAGGCAGCTATGCCGCTCTTGCAAAAATAAGGGCTGAAGACACCATAACGGGGCCTGGGCGAACCGAATAAAATACCGTGAGTATCTACCAGGAAATATTTGATCCCTTCTTTTTTTAAGATTTCATCGTCACCTGGATTATATCCACACTCCGGTAACCAAATGCCGAGTGGCTTCTTGCCAAAAATGCCCTGATACATGTCGGAGGCGACCTTCACCTGAGCCCTTACGGATGCCTGGCGCTCCACTTCCATAAGCGGAAGATACCCGTGCGTGGCACAGCAGGTGATGACCTCAAGGCAGCCGATGTCCTGGAAATGCTTGAATGCGGTAACAAGGTTCATTTTATATCGGTCGGCAAATATATGGCGGGCTTCGCGGAACATGTTATTGTACATATTGGCAAGAGCGTTAAACTGCGGCTCCCACTTTGTACGCTCGATCTCTTTTTCGGATAGTTCGATCAGTTTTTCGAGATGGCGGAGATACTTCATCTGGAGATGCTCATCCATAAGCATGGCCATGAGCGTCGGAGAGAGTGAAACAGTAATACGATAATCGACCTTATCCCGCTCGAGCCCTTCAAACACCTTGATGAGGGGAATATATGTCTCTGTGATGGCCTCGAATAGCCAGTCTTCTTCCAGGAAGTCTTCGAACTCGGGGTGGCGCACAAACGGCAGGTGTGCGTGGAGTACTATGGAAAGGTATCCTTTTGGCATAATAGACTACCGTGTTCCTTTATTAATCCGCCGAAGCATTCTGTCTATTACGTGTTGGATGCGAAGGCGGATTCTATTCGGTCTTCCGGGTTACTATCGGTGTTATGCGGCGGCAGTCTATGCCGTCATGCGAGGTCGCCTCGACCGGTATAGACTGTATTCCGTTAGGAAGCGCATACCTCATGGTGAACGTGCCGTCTGGTCTCAACTTTATTTCTTTACCCTGTACCGTCACGCGGGCATCCGGCTCAGTCGCGCCATAAACTATGAGCTCGCAATCAACGACAAGCCAGAATTTCCGCTCAACCGGTTTCCTGTAAAACGAGGCCCCGCTCGATATTCCGCCTGAGGTGATCTGCTCCTCGAGTCTTTTTTTAAACATCTCGCGAACCTCGAGCGACCCCTTGCCAACCCCGAAACCGCCGGATAAACTGAACATCTTCCAATATTCGTCCTCGGAGGCCATCCACTCGGCATCGAGCTGGTCGGACATGCCGAACCGCGGCGTCTTCACGATATTCGATCGTGCCAGAGTATAGAAATTGCCTTTTTTGGACAGGATGCCTATATCTACGACCCAGCATCTTTCGGGGGCGTTGACATTGATATACCAGTTACTGACCAGGCCCTTTAGCTCTATGTCGAAATACGAGTTGGCGTTCGCACCGTTAAAATTGATGTTCGTAATATCGTAGACCCGAAGAATGGATTTATCCACGCCGTCATCCGATGACTCTATTTTATGTATTATCTCATCCTCTTTATCACGCCGTATCTCCCAATAAGAAAAAATCCACCATGGGTCACGCGCAAGCGCCACGATCTTGTGGTCGCCATATCCTGCAGGAAATCTAAACTGCCCGCGAACTCTTGTATTATTATGCAAAGTTTTTGCTTCCTTCCCGTGGGTATCATTTACCATAAGATGCTCTCCTGGCTCGCTTGTAAATTATTCCTTAGCCTCGCCTTCCGGCATAGTCTCTGCCGGCACTTCGTCCTCTTTTTCTACTGTGACGGACTTGGCTATATTCTTGGCTCCATCGGCAGAATACGTTATATCGGCCCAATCACCCTTCTTAATATCCGAAAGCGCCGGAGCGTTCTCTATCTTTGTATCCTTAGAGACAGAAAGCTCGATCGTTTTTTCTTCATCGGTGTCGTAATCATAGTACTGAACGGTCATCGAAGCTGCAGGCGCGTTTACACCCTGAACTTCGCCGTAAATGTTAAGGGGCTTCGGCGCTAGAATGGCATCCTTGGCTGCCTGGCTGGCGGCTGCAGCATCGGCAGGAGCAGCCGGCATGGCCGTATCAGCCGCGCTTCCCTGCACGGATACAGCTATAATCGCGCAAAAAATCACCAGAAGAGCGGACAGTTTAAATAATCTAGCCATGAAATCCTCCTGATTTGTTGTAAGTCTTAGTTCGGCAAATTATCCCGAGGCTTGAGCCGAACAGAAGCAGCCAAGGGATCTTCGTCGTTAGCCCAAAGACTGTAGCATGCGAATCGATATAAAGTCAAGCCTTTTACCGTTTTCGAAATTGCGGCGTTAAGGACGCTCGAGACCGGTTATCATAACGACCTGCCCGGTTACTTGCCGCCGGAGACCCTGGCCTGCAATTCCTGGTTCTCGGCCTGCAGCTTGTCATAAGCCGCTTTTAAGGATACTTTTTCATCCAGGAGATTATCATATTCGCTTTTTAACGCGGCCTTCTCGCCTACGAGAGTCTGTACCTGGGTGGAGAGATTCATCTTTTCTTTCAAAAGTAAGTCATATTCGCTCTTCAATGCGTCTCTGGCTTTTGTAAGAACGGAGACCTTCTCTTCGAGCACAACCTTTTCATTCAGAAGGGCATTATATTTATCTTTCGAAATGCCGCAACCGACCACGAAGGCCAGCGATACACATACGAGCACGATCACGATACTGTTTAAGAGCTTCATCCCTTCAAACCCTCCATTTTTTAATGACGCGATTCTTACTGAACAAGATATTTTTCGAGTTCCGTCCATGTCCTGGGGCCGACTTTGCCGTCCGCCTTCAAGGCTTTTGCCTTCTGAAAATCGATAAGGGCCTTCTTTGTTTTCGGGCCTATTTTTCCATCGACTGTTCCGATATAAAAACCTGCCGCCTTCAAGGCCTTCTGAACATCTTTATTTCTGTCCTGCTTCTCCTGGGTAACGACCGGCTGCTTTGACTGCATCGGCGGATTTGCCGTAGGCGGTATTGTCTCGGTCGCTACCATCTGAGCCGGCTCGAGGGGGGCCTGTGTCGGCACCATATCTTCCGTCATGGCAGGGACTTCATTCTGTATCTCAACAGGTTTCTGGGTCTTCGCTTTACAACCTACCACTGCCAGCGGAACGGCCAAAAACGCGATAAGCGCAATGACCAAAAATCTCTTATTCATCTGTTCCTCCTCCCTTTCTTTCGTGAAAACCAAAAAAAGATTACAGTGATTTTAAAAGTGATTAGAGTGATTTCTTTCCTCGAACTTAATCACCTTAACCATATTTATAATCACTGAATTCACTGTATTTTTTTGCTTTTACACCGATTATACGCCCGCGGCAAATGTTGTCAAGGTATATCTAACTTTACGCACAAACATTGCTGTTCGAGCGAGTTATATCGAATAGCCGAGAACTACTTTGCCTTAGCTGCAGCCTTGGCAGTCCCGAATCTCGTCACCAGGACCGCGCCGTAACCGGCCATGAGAAACAATGCCTTGATGACAGGCCCGACTACGGGAACAAATCCGATAAGGAAAAGTATCACTATGCCGAGAAGCGCGTCTACGATCGGCATAGGCTTTTTCATGAATGACGCGAGTATATGCTTACCGATAAATACGCCGGCAGCTATATAACCTATGATGAGCGCAAGGACTACTACCAGGATCTCGACCGGTATCAATATGACGCCTATAATGCTTACGGCCAGGAGCGCGGCGATCGGAACGATAAGTATCATCCATGCCAGACCCCAGAGAAGCATAATGCCAAATGACACATCCAGCGACTTCACAACGGCCTTCATGTGATCGGGGATGAGCGCGATGATCAATATCGCCAATCCGAGGAATCCGATGAGCACAAGGATGCTTATCGTAGCCCAGAGCGCTAGCCAGCCGCCCTTAAGCAGCGTGGCGAATGACGGGATAAAGTGCGGCATATAGATGGTAGTGACACGCCCGACAAGTTCTGCGCCCGGCTCTTTAATGACCTCGCCACCTATGGAAACCACTTCACCGCCGATATATGAACCGGGTTTCATGACGACGAAACCGCCGAGAGCCGTGACATTGCCATCGACCTTACCGAATACTGTAACGCTTCCGCCGATGGCCACTACATCATTGACGTTCTGACCCTGGGCAATGACCGCATCGCGGTAGAACCTGATGACATCTTCACCCTTAGCAAACGCTGTGCCGCAGAGCGATAAAACTATAAATGCCGCCGCAAATCCCAATAACCACTTTTTCATAATACCTCCGTTTGTTTAACGATAATACCGAATAAATCCAAAATCCAAATACTACCAATACTACAAAATAAATCCAAAGTTCAAAATTTATTTTGTAGTATTTGGGTTTTGAAATTTGGATTTACCATTATCGGATCTTCTGTTTCTTAAGCACTGACAAGAACCTCTCGATCCTATCCATCGCCTCTTTGAGCTTACTCATGCTCGAGGCATAGGAAAGGCGCAGAAATCCTTCGCCCGACGGGCCGAAGGCCGTCCCGGGTACCACCGCTACCTTCTCGAGCTCCAGTAGTCGCTTTGAAAATTCGAGCGATGAAAGTCCGGTTTTTTTTATCGATGGAAATGCGTAGAATGCTCCCTCCGGCCTGTGGCACGGCAGGCCGATCTCGTTAAGCCGGGAGACGATAAATTCCCGTCGGCGGGCGTATTCCCTCTTCATCTCCTGCACCGACCGCTCACCGCTCTTCAATGCCTCCCGGGCGGCGATCTGCGAAATTATCGGCACACACATCATAGTATACTGATGGATCTTCGTCATGGCATGGATGGCCTCTTTCGGGCCGCAAGCGTAACCTATGCGCCAGCCGGTCATGGCAAATGCCTTCGAAAAACCGTTCAGGTATATGGTGCGCTCTTTCATGCGCGATAGCGCCGGGAAAGGCGTATGGTCATAGTCGTATGTCAGTTCGCAATATATCTCATCGGTGATAACGGTAAGGTTATGTTTCAATACGGCGCGGGCGATTTTTTCCAGGTCGGATCTGGAGTACGAGGCGCCGGTGGGATTACTCGGATAATTCAGAAACAGCACCTTCGTCTTACTGTCGCAATACTTATCGATATCTTTCGCCGTTATCCGGTAACCGTTATCCGGGGTCGTCTTCATAAATACGGGTTTACCGCCGCATAAAGTTACGTTCGGGCCGTAAGAAACATAACTCGGCTCGGGGATGATGACTTTATCACCCGGCTCCACCGTAGCCCTGAGGGCGAGATCTACAGCCTCCGACACCCCCACGGTAATCAGTATCTCTTCGTCAGGATCATATTCGAGGGCGTATTTATGCTTCAGATATTTGGCGATATCCTGTCTGAGTTCGAGTATTCCCTTATTAGAAGTGTATGAGGTATATCCTTCCTCAAGGCCATAGATCGCGGCCTCGCGGATATTCCATGGCGTCACGAAATCCGGTTCACCGACACCAAGGGATATGACATCCTTCATGCCGAGCACAAGGTCGAAAAATACCCTTATGCCGGATGGGGGGATTTCCTTGACTGTCTTAGAGATCTTCATAAAGTCTTTTCCTGACAGTAATCCGTAAAAAGTAAAGCGTAATAAGTAATCAAAAAAAGTAACCAGTAATGCGTAAAGCGTAATAAGTAAAAACGGGTCGATAAGAGCTTTACTCTTTACTTATAATGAAATCGCCTGTCTCTTATCGCTTCTTGCCTGACGTAAAATATCGCCGTCCTCTTTGTATTTCTTGAGGATGAAATGTGTCACGGTCCCGCGCACGTTTTCCAGAGATGACAATTTTGTCGCGACAAAATTAGATATCGTGTTTATATTTTTACCTTCGACCACTACCAGGAGGTCGTATGTGCCTGACATTAGATAACAGCTTGTGACCTCCGGGAATTGATACACCCGCTCGGCTATATGCTCAAATCCTACGTTCTTCTGCGGCGCCACCTTTACCTCGATAAGCGCACGAACGCTCGAGTCCTCTTCCCTTAAAAGCTCTTTATTGATGATCGTCTTGTATTTAAGGATGATGCCGGCCTTCTCCATCTTCTTTATCTCATTTTTGACAGCCTGTGGTTTCATCCTCAACATCCGCGCGATCTCTTCGGGCGTCGCGCGCGCGTCTTTTTCCAGGATCTCGAGTATTTCGTTCATTGTATCCTCCGTTGATGGCAGTAATTAGTAATAAGTAAAAGGTAAAACGTAATAAGTAATAAAATGGGTCTATGGGAGTTTTACTTTTTACTTTTTACTTTTTACTTTTTACTTTTTACTTTTTACTTTTTACTAATCACTCAACAAAAGAGGCTACCCGACTTTCGCTCATGAGGGTAGCCCCTTAAAGTAACAAATTAATCTGCAGATTTACTTCGTTGCTGATCCCTCGTCCTTGTTCCCGCCGCCGGACAGATATTTACTTAAGAGATCCCACGTCTTTTTTCCGGTAACGCCATCGGAGACAAGTCCATGGTCTCTCTGGAACGCCTTTATAGCCCTCTTGGTATTTCTACCTTTCACGCCATCCACCTTGCCGCTGTAATAACCGGCGTTCTTCAGAGCCGTCTGGGTATCCTTGATATCGACCTTCGATGTCGTTAGGCCTGATTTCGCGGTAAAATTAGTATCGGCCGGCCAGGAGGGCTCGGTGACGGTCGCTGTCTTAGGGGCCTCGGCGACAGCCTTATCGACTTCCGCCTGTTTTACCTCGACACCTTCCACTCTCGTTTCGAGAGTATCAACTCTCGTCTTTATGCCGGTTATCTCTTCATTCAGTTTTTTACGCGGAGTACTGCACCCTGAAACGATAAACGCAGCCAGACAAACTACAGCGATTAAAACAAAACTCTTCCTTAACATGCTTCTTCCCTCCCTCTATTAAAACGTTTGCCGTAAAATTCGCCGTAAAAACGGTATGCTGAAAGTATACAACTTTTCAGGAAAAAATCAATGTTAATTAATATATCCCTTAACCCTTGAGAAACTTTGCGGCTTCTTTTACGGACGCCCCCTCATGGACTATCGCACCTATCGCCTTCATCATGCCGACCGCCTTAGGAGACTGCCAGATATTCCTGCCCATGTCAACGCCCTTCGCGCCCTCCTGTATCGCTTCATGGGCAAGCTTAAGCGCATCCATCTCTGTTTCGAGTTTCGGGCCGCCTGCGATAACTACTGGTACGGGGCAGGATCTTACAACCTTACTGAAATCGTCGCAGTAGTATGTCTTCACTACCTGAGCGCCAAGCTCGGCGGCTATACGACACGATAGTCCGAGAAATCTGGCGTCCCGCTTTTCGAGCTCCTTTCCGACGGCCGTGACGGCTAAAACCGGCATACCGTAACGCTGGCCTTTATTTACAAGCTCCCCCAGGCACATAAGGGTCTGGTGCTCGTGTTCGGTACCGATATAGATCGAGAATGCGACCGCGGATGCATTCAGGCGAATCGCCTCTTCCATGGAGGTATGGATTCCTTCATTCGAGAGCGCCGGCCCGATGATGCTGTTTCCTCCGGAGACCCTTAAGATAAAAGGCTTATCGATCGAGGCATCCACGCAATTCCGTAATACGCCCCGCGTCAGCATGAGCGCATCTGTATATGGGATAAGCGGCTTTATCGTCTTCGCGGGCTCTTCTAATTTTGATATCGGCCCTAAAAAATAACCATGGTCAACGGCAAGCCATACGGCATTACCCGTATCCGGCCTTAAGAGCTTCGACAATCTGTTCTTCATTCCCCAGTCCATCGTATCCTCCATCGTAATAGAAACGATAAAATCCAAAATCCCAATACCACAAATACTACAAAATAATATCAAAACCCAAAATCCAAACCTACCTTGGTAGTATTTGAAATTTGGATTTTGACATTTGGATTTATCATTTAAGTTTACTTCTCATCTTCTTTAATTCATCCCACATCTGGCCCGGCATGCGGGAGCCGAACTTCTTCATGAATTCTTCCGTGGCATCGGCCTCTTTAAGCCACTCGGGTTTATCGATCTCGAAGAGCTTTTCCATATCTTCGGTCGGGATATTGAGGCCGACGAGATCCAAATCTTTAACATCGGGAACCATCCCGACCGGAGTCTGGCGCGCGCTCACTCTATTATTTACACGGTCGATCACCCACTTCAATACCCTGATATTATCACCGAAGCCGGGCCATATGAATTTGCCTTTGGCGTCGGTCCTGAACCAGTTTATGGAATATATTTTCGGCGCGCTCTTAAGGCGCTTACCCATATTGAGCCAATGGCCGAAATAATCGCCCATATTATATCCGCAGAACGGGAGCATCGCCATAGGATCCCGGCGCAAGACCCCTTCCTTATGCACCGCCGCAGCGGTGGTCTCAGAACCCATACGCGCGCCCATGAAGACGCCCTGAGCCCAGTCGAAACTTTCCTTTACCAGCGGGACTGTTTGCGTTCTTTTGCCTCCAAAAATAATCGCCGAGATGGGTACGCCTTTCGGATTATCATATTCCGGAGAAAGCACCGGGCACTGCGTCATGGCCACAGTAAAACGGGAGTTCGGATGGGCGGCCTTCGTTCCCATCGACGGATTCCACGGTTTACCCTGCCAATCGATCATATTCTTCGGGATATCGCCGCCGATACCTTCCCACCATGGCTCATTATTATCCAGATCGATCGCAGTATTGGTGAATAGCGTAGGAAAGAACGTGCCTTTAGTAAGCGTGCGCATCATATTGGGGTTGGTCTTCATGCCGGTGCCGGGCGCGACGCCGAAAAATCCCGCTTCAGGGTTTATCGCCCAAAGCCTGCCGTCAGGCCCGACATTAAGCCACGCGATATCATCTCCGATCGTCCATACCTTATAGCCGGGTATGGCCGATTCGAGCATGGCGAGGTTGGTCTTGCCGCAGGCGCTGGGAAGTGCGGCTGCAATATATGTAATACTTCCTGTGGGATCCTGGACACCGATTATCACCATGTGCTCGGCAAGCCAATGCTCTTTTAAGCCGAGCCACGATGCAAGGCGAAGTGAAAAACATTTTTTCCCAAGGAGCGCGTTCCCGCCATATCCCGAGCCGATGCTCCATACAAAGCTTTCATCAGGAAAATGCATGATAAAACGCTTTTCCGGGTCGAAATCACCGACCGAGTGCAGCCCTTTAAAAAAATCATCCCGATCACCGATCTTTTCGATCGCAGCTTTCGTCATGCGGGTCATGATGCGCATGCTGACCGCCACGTAAGATACATCGGTCAGCTGGATGCAGGCCTTTGCATAAGGCGACTGGGGATGGCCCATCATATACGGCATGACATACATCGTCCTGCCGCGCATGCAACCCTCGGAGAGTTTACGCATCTTCACTTTAGCTTCGTCGGGATGCATCCAGTTATTATTAGGTCCTGCGGTCTCTTTATCGGGATGGCAAACGAATGTCAAATGTTCCGTGCGCGCTACGTCGGTAGGATGGCTTCGGTGAAAATAGGCGTTCGGATAAGTCTCTTGGTTCAGCCGGCGAAAGACGGGATTACCGGCGATCTTTTCGTCTTTAATGCCGATCTCGATAATTTTGCGCGCTTCCCCATCGGAACCGTCGCACCAGTAAATTCTATCCGGCTGCGTCAGTTTCGCCTGTTCCTCGACCCATTGTTGTAACGGAGTCACTTTTTCTCCTCGCAATTATTGATAGTTAAATTCAAAATCCAAATACTACCAATACTACAAAATAATCTCAAAATCTAAAATCCAAACGTGATTTGAATTTTGGGCTTTGGATTTATTTTGTAGTATTTGAGCTTTGATATTTGAATTTATTTGGTAGTATTTGGATTTTGTCATTTGGATTTCTTATCTCTGCGGTTCAACTATCACCTTCATCGACTCTCTCGCCTCGGCTACTAATTTAAAACCCTCCACAGCATCTCCGAGACCGAATTTGTGCGATATCATATCACAAACGTTGATTTTTCGCGAGCTAATTAACTTCAATGCCTCGATGTGGTCTGCCGGGCTTCCGGCGTATGAGCTCGTCAGGGTGATTTCATTCCTCCAGAACAGATCGTTTACGGAAAGCGGGATGGTGACCCCCTTACCCGTAGCGGCAAAGAAAAGAATAGTCCCGCCCCGCTCGACCGACCGCAACGCCTGTTCATACGCTACGGTAGCACCTGTACAGATAACGACCAAGTCGGCAAGCATACCGCCGTTAATCTCTTTCAGGCGCTCGGGTGTATATTCTATAGCGTTTATCGCGTGATCTGCCCCGAACTTACGCGCTAATTTAAGCCGGTAATCGACGACGTCGGTAGCGACTACGCGTTTTATGCCGTTAACTTTAGCCATCTGTATATGAAGCATGCCGGAGATGCCGGCACCCATTACAAGCACGGTCTTATATTTGTTCTTAGGCTTATTTGAAAATCCTGCAAGCCGCTGTCCTCTCAACACGCACGCGAGCGGCTCGATAAATGTCGCCTCGTCAAATGAAACATTTTTCGATATCAGGTATGTGCCTTTATCAACATTTATCTTCGGCACCCGCACAAATTCCGAGAATCCGCCCGGGTCAAAGTTCGTCTTTCGCAATGTATCGCATACGGTCTCGTGGCCGTCTTTGCAGAAACGGCATCTCCCGCACGGCACATGATGCGACACCGATACCCTGTCACCGGCCTTGAAACGTTTAACACCTTTACCGGCCTCGACTATTACGCCCGCGATCTCGTGCCCTAATACAAGAGGTACGCGGTGGATCCGGTACCACTCGAGGCAATCGGTTCCGCATATACCACTCGATTCTATACGAATAAGTATCTCTCCGGATCCAAGAACCGGCTTCGGCCTTTCCTCCAGCCTCACATCGTTGTTACTATAGTACATCGCCACACGCATTATATCGCTGCCTCCGCTATAGTCTTGGCTATCGATGCAACTATGAACTCCTCGTCCTTCGATTTCCTGTCGGGGATGTTGAGCTCACTGGTATGGACGATGCCTTTACTCTCCAGGGTATTTCTTATCGTTTTAAAACACCTGCCAACGCCCGCACCGCTTCCCGATGTCAAAAATACTATCGCGCGCTTTCCTTGAGTCCCGTTTATCTTATCCAGATATGTATTTACGGCGGGTACCGGCGCAAAAGCCCATACCGGGCAGCCTATTACGATGAGGTCATACGGACTAAGATCGAACGTGACGCCTGGCTGCAACTCCGCTCTCTTTTTTCCGAACGCTGCCCTGCATTGACCGACGAAGGTCCCGATCTCTTCTACCGGCTTCAACCGCTCTACCGTTACCGTTCCTCTCTTTTCCAGTATCCCGGCCAAATATTCGGCCATCTTTTTTGAATGGCCGGTGTATGAATAATAAGCTATCATCGACCTCATAACGCGCCTCCAAGGTTAGTGATGTTGTATATTATCAAAAATACCCGACGAATACAATAAGTTTTCGAACGAGACCTGCTCGTTAATCCTTCTTCAAATATGCCTTGACGATCTTCTGCTCCGCAAGCGGCCTGTCGGACGGATCTGCCGCCGCGGCCTCTATCTTCTGGACGACATCATATCCGGAAATCACCTTGCCGAATATGGTGTGGCGCATGTTGAGCCACGGGGTCCTGGCTGTAGTAATAAAAAATTGGCTCCCATTAGTATTGGGCCCGGAATTTGCCATGGCGAGTATGCCGGGTGAGTCAAATTGGATAACTTTATTAAATTCATCCGCAAAACTTTTACCCCATATCGACTGCCCGCCGCTCCCGGTACCCGTCGGATCCCCACCCTGGATCATAAAATCCTTTATCACCCTGTGAAATATTAGTCCGTCGTAATAACCCTTCTCGACAAGCCCTACAAAATTTTCGCATGCCTTCGGAGCCACGTCCGGCATAAGCCTTATCTCCACCGCGCCCTGATTGGTATTTAAAACGACTATCTGCGCTGAATTAGTCATGAAAAGCACCTCATGTAGTCTTCGAATTAGCCAATAAGTAGCCCGGGCTTAAGCCCGGGCTACTGTCTGAAGACAAGACAAATCGAGAAGAGTTTAAATAATTATTTTTCCTTCAGGTTCTCGAACAACTCTTCGTGGCCTATCTCTTCGCCCATGATGTGCGTAGCGAGCTGGTATGTATCATGGTCTTTGCCGAATGTCTTCTTGGCTATCTTATTATAGACCTCGATCGCGCCGGCCTCGGCCGTGGTCACTATCTTTATTATCTCGTCGTAATCGCATAGATCCTTCATCACCCCCGGGTATCCGCCATTCGAATTCTTCTCAAGATCACTTAAATTATTCGTCGGAAGCCCTCCGAGCTCTATTATTCTCTCCGCCAGTTCCTGGGCATGCTCCAGCTCGTCCTTGGCGATCTTATTTAAAAATTCCGCCATGTCCTCATAGCCTTTGCCTTCTACGGCCTGCGCCATATACCACCATGCGTAATACGCAAGCCACTCGTCGCAATACGCCTTGTTCAGATCTTTAATAAGATCCTTCAGGTCAACTTCCACTATCTCTCTTGCTTTCTTTCCCATATTATTCCTCCTTTTTCAATTCAAGCTTCATTATGACATCTCGCAAGATCATGTTATACCATATAAAAAAACATTAGGCAATTTTTATAAAATCATTTAAATCCCCCGCACAATATTTCGAGCGCGGTATGGGCGATCGTAAGACCGAATATGCCGGTTATGGTGGGAAGACTGCCGAGTTTGCTCCTGGGTCGTCCCCGTTTGTAATCATCCTCGGATGCCTTGTTCGATGCATCGACCGCGCCGGGATTCTTTAATTCTTCCGAATATACGCATATGACGCCGCGGCCGACACCCTCTTTCTTTAACTTGCCACGCAGCTGCTTGGCAATCGGGCAGCATCGCGTATCAAAAAGATCCGCCACGCGTAAAGCAAGCGGGTCGACCCTCGTGGCCGCGCCCATGGAAGAGATTATCGGCATCTTCTTATGATAGCAGGCCGAGATAAGCTGGGTCTTAGGGTTCATCGAGTCTATGGCATCTATTACGAGATCCGGTTTATTGTTAAGGATATGGTCGAGGGATTCTTCTGCGGCAAAGCATTCCATCGCCTCCACTTTGCATGATGGGTTGATGTCCGCAATGCGGTGGGCGGCGAGTTCTACCTTGGACCTGCCGATAGTAGATCTTAGGGCGTAGATATGGCGGTTCAGATTACTTGGTTTGATCTTATCGAAGTCCACGAGGCGAAGCTTGCCCACGCCGGCGCGGGCAAGCGCCTCGACCGCGTAACTACCAACGGCACCCAGGCCCACCACCGTCACAGATGCCTTGTGTATCTTTTTTAGCTTCTCTTTACCTATGAGCAATTCCACGCATAAAAACTGATCCATTTTCCCACACCGTTCTTTCGAGCTCTTCATTTTTTATGCCTTTAAGCAGGGCGGCTGTAGCATAAACTTTTTTAAGTCGGGAAAAATATTCTTCCTCGCTTAAAGGCTCACCTTTCGGTTTTCCCGGCACATACGGATAATCTGTTTCGAGAAGCAGCCTTTCAATAGGCGTTGCCAGGAATGCAAGCTTCACCTTCTCCGGTCCACCTTCTGCAATACCAAGCGAGAATGATATGTACGCGCCCATCTTCAGAAGCTCATTCAGAATATCGACCGATCCGGAGAATAGATGGAGCATGAAAGACGCGTTCTTCATGGGGCGGGTTTTAAGCACATCGAGAAGTAGCGCCCATGCGCCCACGCAATGTATGGCGACCGGCCGTTTGAGCTCTATGGCGATATCGAGCTGGGCGGTAAACGCCGAAAGCTGTAAGATATGGTCCGGACGGAACTTACCATGGTCGAGCCCTATCTCACCGACGCCCGAGTCTGTGCTGGAAATAAGCTCTTTGAGCCTTGTTTCCCATCCTGTCCCGGCACGCTTGACCATCCACGGATGCATACCAAAAAATGGTATAACATTTTTATATTTACGGGATAACTCCTCGACCTTATCCCAATCGCCGGGGTTCGTGGCATTGCATAGAAATCGGCCCACGCCGTTATCTTCCGCGCGAGACAGAATCTCGGTAATAACGGCGGGGTCCTTTATATCCTGTATATGTATATGAATATCCTGGAGCATAAAAAGTTTAATCTAATTTTTGTTACACTTTAGAAAATTAACCAGTTCCGGGTCGCGAAGAAGGCTTTCGTAATGCAATATCACGCACCCGTTTGCGCCTGTACTTTTAGCTATTTTCATCTCTTCGGCGAATGTACCGGCCAGGCCGGCCATCTCATAAGCGCCGATAGCGATATCCACCCTCCTAAAATCGTTCGTAACCTTTTTTGCGGTGGCTATATATCTTTTAAACCTGTCTACGTCCGTAGTGTAACTCATAAATGTCACTTTATTTACGAGGCCGCTATTAAGCCAGTAAGGCCAGTCCTGATACGCCTCGTGATACGCGCGGAGATAAGAAGCGCATCCGGTCACCGATATCGCAATATCAGGCCGTATGGCGCGGGTATTCCTGACGAGCAGGTTCAAAAACTCCGTCACCTGTTTACGCTTCCATTCCTTCCAGGCGCCGGAATTCTCATCTATATGTGTAAGCCCGGTCGAGTTTTTAAAACGTTCCATATTCATACTGGTATATCCGTATGCGGGATCCTTGTCCGGATAACGTATGTAATCGAATTGCACCCCATCGAGCTGCGGATATGCCGATAGAAGCTCTCTGACTATTGTGACAAGCTCACGGCGCACCCTCGTATCTCCGGGTTCGAGAAAATACTGGCCGTCTATCTTGTAGTCCTCTATATCCTTTTTTTCTTTCAGGTTCCTCGTGAGTATCTCGGGACCGTATTTTTTCAGGATCGGCGCTTCAGCATTATTGCTGAGGCTCAATAAATTGAGCCAGGCATGGACTCGTATGCCGGAGGCATGAGCCTCTTTTACTAGAAGCTTTAATGGGTCGCCGGATATATTCCTGACGCAGGTTTCATAGCCAGACGCATCGGCCGCGCTAGACAGAAATAAGGACCTGTTCGCGCGATATACCTGTATGAAGATATCGTCTATGCGGGACTCTTTGGCAAACCTGATAAGCCTGGTAATATCATCCCGGCTTGCCAGGACCGGCGGATCCTGTATGAGAGATACGTAAAGTCCCTGACGTACCGGCTCGTCGCATATCCCCTGTACCGGAAAAATGATCGCCGCAGATAATAAAAAAATAATCGATAGCTTCTTCAACCCGCGTATCCTCCCACAAGCCCGGTCAGGTAGCCGGGGATCTCTGCATTAAAAGCAAGTCTTTCCTTGTTGAAAGGATGAATAAAGGAAACGGAACGGGCATGAAGGGCTAATCGTTTATTGCCATCGTCTTGTCTTCCGTATTTCTTGTCACCTACGACCGGATGTCCCCTTTCAGCCAAATGGACGCGGATCTGGTTCTTCCTTCCGGTGACAAGGTCAATCTCGATGAGACTTAAACCTCTTGCTTCTTTCAGTACTTTATATTTTGTAGTGGATAATTTTCCGATTATTTTATTCGGGGTGGAATAAACAACATGGGCTCTATTCTCGGTAAGATACGAAGTGATAACGCCGGTACTTTGGGGGAATGCGCCGTGGACAACCGCAAGATACTTCTTCTCAGTGCTATCCCACTGGTCCTGTAAAGAAAATTTTGCCTTTTCGGTCTTTGCGAATATCACAAGCCCTGAGGTATCGCGGTCGAGGCGATGGACTATAAATATACGGTTATGGGACTTGACATACCCCTTACGGACATAATCCGTAAGGATGTGATAAGCGGTCTTCTCTCTTTCCGTTTCAGATGCCATCGTTAAGAGGCCCGGCGGCTTATAGATGACGATTATATCCCGGTCCTCGTAAACAATTTCGATACCTTTAAGGCGATCTTTTCGCATCAGGAACCGATTTATCCTATTTTAAACTATCTGGTCTTTGTTAATGATACTTATCATCTCGAATAATCTTCCGTAATCGCAGAAATTGAATTTCATAACCAGGCGCGGCAATTCCGGATACTCCCCGTTCCGGAGTTCCGCCTTCAGCGGAGGTGAAGGCTTTATCTCACCTGACGTAAGGATACCTTTGAATTTTTCATTTATAACTTTAAGAGTCTTATCGGATATATTCCTGTTAAGCCTGAGAACGGTCGTGCCTGAAACATATCTTATCGAATGATAGACCCGATAAAAATTATCGATATATTGGATCGCATCGTCAACGCTCCTGGCTATATGAAAAAAGCTGAAATCTTCCCTGGAAATAAACCCGTTACCGAGGAGTTCCTTAACTACAAAACGTCTCCATGCAGACCAGTATTTAGCCCCCTTCGGCTCCATCATCACGACAGGCCTGGGGCGCGATTTCCCGGTCTGGATAAGGGTCAGCATCTCGAACCCCTCGTCATGCGTGCCGAATCCGCCGGGGAATAGCACGGTGGCATCCGTCTCTTTTACAAATATAAGCTTTCTCGTAAAAAAATATTTAAAGTTAATTATCTTGTCCTTCTCGTCTATATAAGGGTTCGTCTCCTGTTCATTGGGAAGGCGAATACTGAGGGCAAACTCTTTACCTGCCCTGGCGCCTTTATTGCCTGCCTCCATGACGCCAGGACCGCCTCCCGTAACTATCATGTAGCCTTTGTCGGTCATCCTCCTTGCGAACTCTTCGGCCATTTTGTATTCCGCCGAGGTCTTCGGCGACCTTGCCGAGCCGAATATTATCACTTTTTTGATATCCCTGTAGGGAGAAAATATCTTGAACGAATATCGCAATTCCTTCAGTGTGTTATTTACGAGTTTGATGTCCCCTTTATCGGTAGATTCCTTGCCGAGCTTTACGGCGGTCGTTAATATTTCGCGCAGCAGATACTCGGTATCCTTCGAAGCCGAGCGTCCGGCAAGCTCATGTATCAAGGCATCTATGGATTCATCACCGATCTCATATTCTTTCGATATGCGTGACATTTTAAACCTCTGATTTTAGCTTATAGTCTCGGCGCTATAGCGGGCTATGAGACCTGTACGCAGCGCATGGCGGTATACCCTCGCAAGGAACCAGTATGCCAGGCAGATGTACACGATGGCCAGACATCCGCCTTTCACAAAGGCGATCCCTGATACGGCACCGCCTGATATGCAAGCGCGCAACCCTTCGAATACATACGACGGCGGCAGGAAGACCGATACTACCTGCATCCATTTAGGCAGTACCGAAACCGGATACAATACGCCGGCAAACGGCGAGATTAGCGCCGGGAGCGGCCATATGAACCACTCCGATGCCGGGCCAAACCGTAAAACTATACCGCAGGCAAATATACCGAGCGCTATCCCGAACAGGAACAATATAAAAAGGAAAGGTATGATCATCAGGCCGTATATTAGAAGGGATAGCTTAAAGAAGACTACCGCGATGAATAGCATGACGGCAAGTCCGATAGCGCTGGTCGCAATACTCGACAGGACCAGCCCTCCCACGTACTCCGATATCAGGATCGGGGTTGCGAATACGTTCAGGAAATTCCTCGACCAGACATCTTCGAAGAACGCCATGGTAACGCCCTGCATGATACGTATAAAGAAGTCCCACAGGAGCACCGCGCCCAGAAGCACAGGGACAAAATTAAATCCACTGGAGGTAACGGTATTAAGATATTTTGTAAGAAACCCCCACAGCACCATATCGACGGCTATCCACGCGAACGTCGGGAAGACACGCGAAAAGCTCCCCCGTATAAGGTAGAGCTGCCGGAGAACGATGGCAAAAATACGGTTTAGAGACATATATTTAGCTTAATCCCAGCGTAAGCGGCTCACGCGCCACAGTAATAAATAGATCTTCGAGTGTCTTTTTACCGTGTTCGGCAGGCAATGTCTTCGGGTTCCCTTCCAGAAGCACCCTGCCGTGCGACAGGAATAGGACGCGGTCGCAGACATCCTCTACCTCGTACATGTTATGCGATGTCCATAGCACCCCACCGGAGCCCTGTAACACGAACTCGCGAATCTTACTGCGAACCTCCCGCGCAGTAGCGGGATCCAATGAAGCCGTCGGTTCATCAAGCAGAAGCAGATCCGGACTATTCAACATCGCCTTGGCAAGTCCCACGCGCGTCTGTTCGCCGGAAGATAGCACCCCGCATTTTTTATCGCGGAATTGCCCCAGGTCGAACTGCTTGATGAGCCCTTCGATATGCTCGGGAAGTTTTCTCACCCCGTAAAGTCGGCCGAAGATATTCAGATTCTGAGCTACGGTCAGGTTCCCGGGCAATGGCGCGTACACGGCTGTAAAGTTAGTGTGGCTGATGGCTTCGGAGCGGTGCGACGCAAGATCTAAGCCTTTAATACGGATGGCTCCGGCATCCGGCTCCAGGACGCCGAGGATCATATTTATGGTCGTCGTCTTCCCCGCCCCGTTAGGGCCCAGAAGCCCCACTATCTCATTGCGATTTACTTCAAAGGAAACATTATCCAAGGCAATCGTGGTGCCGTACGTTTTACCGAGAGCCTTCACCGACAGTATCTTTTCCATGCCCAGATTATACGCTTACAATGCAGAAGTTTCAATCTTTAGGTTGGGGGGAAAAAAATAATTGAAAAAGACGCATTACTATGCTACCATCATCGCAGGTTTTTGCTCTTTTAAAACGTTCCCCTGTAGCTCAGCTGGTAGAGCATCTGGCTGTGCACGAGGCGCGAAGCGCCGAGTGCAAAACTCGATACACATTATCGGGTGTAAACTCGGCACACAGCGCCGGCGGGAAGAAGAAGGTGACAATTGGCAATTAGCGAAAAGCGTAAGTACGGCGATAGACGTCAGTACCTTATACGCGCTGTTCATGCCCGAAGAAAGAAGATCCGGAAAATGGCAGTAGCGTATAAGGGTGGCAAGTGCGAAGTATGCGGTTATAATCGCTGCATTGATGCGCTGGAGTTTCACCATAACGATCTAACCAGCAAGAAGTTTGGTATCTCTGCAAAAGGATATACCAGAAGTTGGGCAGACGTTAAGGATGAGCTTGACAAATGTATAATGACATGTGCCAATTGTCATCGAGAACTTCACGCCAAGTTAGCAGCCTCCGGCGGAAACGCCAGAGTGAAAAGCGAGTAAATTCAGGGAAAGCCTGAGAGATCAGGTCAATCCTGAGCCAAGCCTCACCAATCGTGAGGAAGGTGCAGAGACTAGAGACTCGCTGCCTAACGTCCGGTTTCACAGACTATGGCAATGGTATAGTCCGACTCTCCGGGTAACCGGAGTCAGATCGTAACCAGAGTGTCCGAGGTTCAAGTCCTCGCGGGGGAGCCAATTGTGAAAATGCCCATCATTTATCGGTGGGCATTTTCATTTAGGGCGACTCCGTGAGGACCGGAAAAGGGTTTTAGAGAAAAACACGGTGTTTTTCCCTAAGAGTATCAATTAACTGCTTCAAAAAACATTTGCATTTATCCGGATTTATGGCATATTTACATTGTACATATTATGATATCAGTTTCGAAAGGGGTGAAATATGAGAATGGAATATGATTTTTCAAAACTGAAAGGCAGGCGTAACCCATATGCGGCAAAGCTAAAAAAACCTGTAACGATCCGGATTGGCTCCGATGTTATAGCGTATTTCAAGCATTTGGCAGCCAGGATGGACGTGCCATATCAGATTTTAATCAACATGTACTTGAGAGATTGTGTGCAATCTCATCGAAAAGTTGGATGGGTGAGATAGCGGCCTTCTAAAAAATAAGGGAAAGAAAAAGATAAGGGGACAGACACCTTTTGCCCCACTGAGGACTCAATTGCCCATCCACTCAACGCACAAGCATACTATTTCAAAACACGAAATAAATCTTCTTCCGATTAAAACGTACACCGGCCCTATCCATGTGATCGATTCGGATACTAAGATGGGCGCGGCCGCGCGCGCTCTCGCTCGCGAGACGGTGCTGGGCTTTGATACGGAGACGAGACCCGCGTTTAAGGTAGGAGAATCGTATCCGCCTGCTCTCGTGCAGCTTGCCGCGAGCGACGGGGTATACATATTCCAGCTAAGGCATATCAAGTCTTATGAGCTGCTCGCCGGTATTTTGGCCGATAAGAAAGCTCTGAAAGCGGGTATTGCGGTGGACGATGATATAAAAAAACTGAATAGCATGTTTCCCGTTGGATCTTCAGGGTTCATCGAGCTGGCAAGCCTGGCGGCCGGTGCGGGGATAAAGAACGCGGGGTTGCGCGGCCTGGCCGCGATCTTGTTCGGTTTTAGGATCTCAAAACAGACGAAGCTCTCGGCCTGGCACATACCAACGCTTACGCAGCCGCAACTGGTGTATGCGGCTACCGATGCGTGGATGTGCAGGGAGATATATTTCGCGCTACAGGGCATAGTGCACGGAAATAAATCGATGCATCATTCAAAAAGATAAGCATTGTGTGCCCGGATTCCAGGTATCATAGGGAATCGGCTATACTGGCCGCGGCGTCCCTTCTTATTTTTTTTGTGACAGTTTTAGGCAGCTCATCGTAGTATAGGCCGAAGCCCATTATCCGCTTGTGGGCGGACAGATTCTTACTTAATACAGAGATCTCCGATGATATCTTGCCGGAGATCTCCTCTTTTGCGGTTATATTGTCTTGTCCGAATAGCTCCATGTCCGGCACGATTATTGCGTAGACCTCCTCGCACCCTTTACGTATGCCGCGCCGGGCCGTCCTGGCAAAAACGCATATCTCTTTTATATAAGGGCTTTTCCCTATCACCTCCTCTACCTCTTCGGGAAATACCTTTTTGCCTCCGCCAAGGACTATCATATTCTTCTTCCTGCCCGTTACATACAAAAATCCGTCCTTGTCGAGATAACCCAGGTCTCCGGTATGCAGCCATCCCCCTATTATGGCCTCAGCCGTCTTTTCCGGATTTCTAAAATAGCCTTTCATGACGTGTGGCCCGCGCGTCAGGATCTCTCCTTCGGTATCCGTGCTTTTTTCTTTTAATATCTTCACCTCGACGCCCGGCAGAGGCCTGCCGACAGAGCCAAACCTGTTTGCATCAAATGTATTTACCGATATTACAGGGCCGGTTTCGGTGAGGCCGTATCCCTGAAGGATCCTGAAGCCCAGGGCATTTAAGTCTATCTCAATATCTTTATCAAGCGGCGCGCCTCCGCTGATAAAGGTATGCAGCCGGCCTCCGAACTCTTTGTGCATGGAGCGGAACAGGATCCTCCCCGCCCGTATTTTTAATCTGAGCAAGGACTTCGATACCGCCAATAGCGCCCTGAACGCCTTTTGTCTGGCGGGGGGCAGCTTCAAAACTTTCTTCATTATGCTTGAATGTATGAGTTTCAGGACAAGCGGCACCAGGATCATCGCCGTGATCCTCTCCTCCTTCATGAGCGGCTGAAGCGTGTTCGTCTTTAGGGTATCGCAATACGTGACGCACGAGCCCGCATAAAGCGGCGCTATCAGGCCGCCGGTTATCTCAAGCATGTGATTAAGAGGCAGGACGGAGAGGAGCCTCTCTTTCGGGGTGCAGCGGATCACCTCGCTGAATTGGAGCACCTGGAAGAGAAGGTTCTTGCAGCTAAGCTCCACGCCCTTGGCGACGCCTGTCGTGCCGGATGTATAGATGATGATCGCCGTGTCTTCGGGATATATGGCTCGATCCCTCTCTCTTCCCCTGTGGGGCCTCAGCTTATTCAGCTGTATGACATCCTTACGGTTACTCTTGTCCAGAAGTATGATATTTTCAATGTATGGCAGGACGTTCCTAAGACGGTCTATCGTCCCGAGATATTTCTCGCTTACGAATATACATTTTGCCCGGCTGTCATTAAGGATGAACTGGACTTCATTATCGGTGAGCTTCACGTCTATCGGAAGTATTACGCCGCCGCATGATATGATGCCGAAATAAGCGGCGGCCCATTCGGGCCTGTTCTCGGAAAATATCGCTACGGGATCCCCCTTCTTTATTCCGAGATTTATCAGGACGGATGAGATGCTGACCACCCTGCGGCCGAGTTTTACGTAGGAGATCTCCCTGAAGGAGCCGTCTTCATTCTTTATCCTGAGAGCCGTCTTATTGCCGTATTTTTTATTTATTGCCTCTAAAACATCCTTGATCGTGATATTTTCAATAACGGTCTTTACCATAGAGTTGATCATGTGCGCGTCCTCAGATTTTCACATCATTCCATACCCGACATTATATCATGGGGACGATAAAAAGTATTGCAAGAGGTACTATTTTTAAGTATACTTACTCACAAACTAAAAAGGGAGAAAAATGAAATACCTGCCCATTTATTTTATTGTTCTGATAATAGCGCTATCGGGATGCAGCAATGTGCCGAATAGTAAAATAGAAGATTTCGCAGATACATATATCGAAAGGTTTAAGGAAAAAGATTACACCAGAATGCATAATATTTGCTATGGAAAATCGGGGATTGAAGATTCCAGGCTTAGATCTGCGCATAAAAGTGTTTTTAAGATATTAGGTGATATCACGAAGGTTGGGAAAGGTCACATAATCGGGCACAATTTCAGCTTTGATGGAAGCACATACGAGTTACTCTATGATATTGAATTCGAGAGAGGTAAAGCCGTTTACAGCGTAAAAGTTATAAGCAGAAAAAATAATCTTTACATAGTGGAATGGTATATCGACTCCGAAGGATTGCCGCAGACCTCATATATCCCTGCGATATTTGACGGTCCTGTTACTGCCCGTCCCGGCATCGAGGCAGCCGATCCAAAAAAACAGGTGCCCCATAAAGAACTCATCTTTCCGCTGGGCCAGTTCCGCACATCCCATGCGCCAAGTATCGCGGAACTGCCAGACGGAGGATTGTTTGCCGTCTGGTACGCTCCATCACCCTGGGGTTCCGACACGGCCATCTGGGGCTCGAAAAAACCTGCCGGTGCCACCGCATGGTCCGAGCCTTCGCTCATTCATAACACACCGGGTCTTGCCGATAAGAATCCGGTGCTCTACATCGGTGACGATAAAAAGCTGCGATTATTCTGGGCCGTGGAAAAAGGCCAGTCTAAGCTGTGGTTATTCTGGGCGTTAGAAAGAAGCCGATCCAAGTGGCGTGAGATCAGGATACAATCGAAGGTATCCGAGGATTATGGGAATACATGGGGAGAAGCGCGTGATTGCGGTATACCCTCGGGATTTATGCCGAGGACGCATCCCATCAGGCTTCACGACGGACGCATCGTCTTTCCCGTATATACGGATTGGAATATGTCTTCCGCGCTCGTCACGTCCATGGATGGAGGCCTTAGCTGGAGTCGCCCGAAATATATACTCTATTTTTTTGGCATCCAGCCCACCGTGATCCAGCGTTCGGATTTAAGTTTATTTGCGCTCATGAGGTCGAGCACATGGCCGCACCGATCCTGGCAAGCGGCAAGCGCGAACCTCGGGCGTAGTTGGAAAAACCGCAGAATTTCCGGCATCGATAATCCCGGTTCCTCCCTGGAAATGGTGAAACTCCGTAGCGGGAACGTTGCGTTAATATTTAATAACTCTAAAACAAAAAGATCCAATTTAAGCCTTGCCTTGTCTTGTGATGATGGTAAAACATGGCCATATATAAAAGTTATCGAAGATAAACCCGGTTATTGCTACCCTTCGATTATACAGGACAGGTTTGGCCTTATCCATGTGGTCTATTCTTATAACGAACAAAATAGCATCGCTCATTTCGTAACGGACGAGCAGTGGATCAAGGGCTGATGACCACAGGAAATATTAAATGGCTTTAATTCTTGTCGTATGGTTTGTTCTATTGATCATCTTTACCGGTTTCGGCCTATTCATCCTCAAATGCTTTAATATAAAAAACGACCGGGGTAATTCTATAGATTTTTTCTGGATAGGCTGGGCATTTGTTATCTTCACTCTCCAGATATGGCATCTGGTTTTTAGAATAGACTATAAAGCCTTTCTCCTTATAGCTGCAATCGGTTTAGCGGGTATTATCTGGAATCGGGATGCGGTGCGGCTACGGTATCTTGACAATAAAAAAGTAATACGGAATACGGTTTTATTTCTTCCCCTGGCAATTTTTGCTCTACTAATATCAAATCACGCCGCATTTCATCCTGTAAATTATGACAGCGCCTTATATCACCTGAGTTCTGTACGCTGGGCCAGTTCTTATCCTATTATTCCCGGCCTTGGCAATCTGCACATACGATTAGCTTACAATAGCTCATATTTTCTTTACGTGGCACTGCTTGAGATAATGAAGTCCAAATCTTATCATTTCGCGAACGGGATATTGTTATTGGCTCTTTTTGCGCAGATTTTTTCGGCGATTAAAAGATTGATTAAAGATAATGGCAAACCCAGGTTATCAGATCTCTATGTACTTCTATTTTTTTATGTTGCCGTTAATTATATATCTCACTACAACATAAGCAGCCCCTCGCCGGATCTGCCTGTATTTATTTTAGGGATTTTAATCTCAATCCAATGGATGATCTTCCTGGAAAACTTAAAACACGATCATTATGAAACAGAATATCGGTTATTTTATATTACAACGCTCACCATTGCAGGCATCGTTGTAAAACTTACATATCTCGTGATCGGGGCATCAACGCTTTTATTGGTTTTTGGCATATGGTTTATAAGAAAGCAGCAGCGTGACAGCGTATCGTATAAGGTAGCGTTAAAAAGAACCGCGCAATGCATGGTCATAGGATTTGTTCCATGGCTATTAAGAGGTATTATTCTGAGCGGGTATCTTGTATTTCCCAGCAGCATCATTGCCTTTCCCGTAGAATGGCGTATTTCACATGCCGCCGCTCTTACTGATTGGAATTTGATCCGCGCATGGGGAAGCTCAACCATTCTCGGCAAACTGGAGGGTTTGAAGAACTGGGAGTGGTTCTGCCGTTGGACAGAAAGAATAATATTACTTAACGGGGATGAAATAATACCACCTTTCATATCCGCAGCCATTGGGTTCTTTGTAATAGTTATCAGCAGCCTTAAAAAGAAACTGACCATAAATATGACGAACATGGCGCTATTCGTCCTGCCGAGCGGGCTTAGTATCGCGTACTGGTTCTATATGACACCGGCTTTAAGATTTGCCGGTGCCGCTTTCTATATTTTGGGCTTTGGCATATTAGCCTTTGCTATTGCCGAGGTATCAAACTTATCTAAAAAAATATTGGTAAATACGGCGATAGCGGCATATATTATGTTTTGTATCTTTAATGCCGGTATTTTTAGGCCATGGAGCATGGATATCGATCTCATAGCTTCCGGTGACGACAAATTTGGATTGTATTCTACGCCAAAGGCAAACTTAAAGCAGTTCGTGACCCGCTCGGGATTAACTCTTTATGTACCTGTAGCTGGTGATAAATGCTGGGACGCGCCGCTTCCGTGCACGCCATATCCAAACGCAAATTTGAAACTACGGCACTCGGGTGATATCAGACATGGTTTTGTTTTGGATTAAAATCAATTGCATAGCTTTTTTGTTTGAGGTAGAATGCTTCAAATTGAGGTTAATATGATATTACGGAAAATCACCATACTGCTTATATTGCTGTCAATTCCCTTGTGCGCCAACGCCTCAGATAAAAAGGGCTGGTATTCATTCCTGGGAAAGAAGGGGTGGTATGCATGGGAAAATCAATCAATCTCCACAGCATCCTCGGGCGAAACGGAAAAATCAATGATTACGCCGATATCGCAGTCTGCCGCAAATTCAACACAGTCAACATTCAACACGTCATCTCAAACCGGCAATCAGCCGGCACAATCCAGCGGGTTTAAATAATAATGGGCAGCATGGGACGAAAAATACTTTTTGTGCTGGCTGGATTTTTTTTATTGATCGCGCCTTTCTTATTCGCCGAGGATAATTCTGAAAAGCTCGAGAGTGCCGCAGCTTCGTCGCCGCTTTCGGAAATCCAACCCGTTCTTACCAGGCCCACAAACCTCTATCCAGAGCTGCCCCACAAAGAATTCATATTTCCACCGAAGGCAGTCCATACATCCCATGCATCCAGCATAGTGGAGTTACCCGATGGAGAATTATTCGCGGTATGGTATGCCCCGCCGAAGTGGAGTCCGGATGCGGTCATCTGGGGCTCAAGAAGGCCTGTCGGCTCTGAGGGGTGGACCACCCCCTCGATCATTGCCCATACCATAGGATATTCCAATAAAAATCCGGTGCTTTTCCTGGGTTTGGATAACAAGCTATTCTTGTTTTGGGGGATTGAGAAGAGAATTTTTAAGATGGTTAAAGATACGGTGCGCATGAAGACATCCGATGACTACGGGCGCACATGGAGCAATGCTCGCAATATTGACAAGCTTTCATGGTTTTTGCCTAAAACACACCCTCTAAGACTTCATAATGGGGATATCGTCCTTCCCATATATACGGATTTGAGCACATCTTCCGCGGTAGCTATTTCCAAAGATGGCGGCTTAACCTGGGGAGGGCCTGAATACATACTTTTTTTATTTGGCATTCAGCCTACCATAATCGAGCGTTCAGATTTTAGCTTGTTTACGCTTATGAGATGCGGAATGCCGCCTCGCCTGGCCTGGCAGGCGGCAAGCGATAATTCGGGTAAGAGCTGGAGAGACCGGAAATACTCCAATGTATACAATCCCGGCACTTCGCTTGAAATGATAAAGCTGGGTAACGGCCATGTCGTGCTTGCATTTAATGATTCCAAGAAAGATCTGCGCAGACTGCTCCTTGCCCTATCTTTAGACGAAGGCAGGTCGTGGCCGTATAAAAGAGTCATCGAATCTGAAACCATATATCCCAATACCTATCCCTCGGTAATGCAGGACAGGCATGGGCTTATACACGTGCTCTATTCCTATAATGGCAGGGAGAGCATCGCTCACTTCGTAACGGATGAGGAATGGATAAAAGGCGGTAAAGATACCGAGAACCAAAAATTTCATAATTAACTGTTGCAGATAGCCTCTATTTAGGGTAGAATGATACAAGTGGATAGGGTGCCTCAAGAGACACGACTATTCATAAATAAAGAACCGGAGAAGGCTCCGGACTATGGTGTAGTGAGTTAAAAGGAGGTAGTATGGGATATCAAGGCGGTGGCGGTGGCGGATTCGGCGGCCCGAGAGAGATGCATAAGGCAACCTGCGCGGAATGCAAGAAAGAATGCGAAGTTCCTTTTAAGCCCAGAGACGATCGTCCGGTATACTGCAAGGACTGTTTCTCAAAGCGCAAGAACGAAGGCCGTTAGTCGGTATAGTAGTAGAGCGGTCATTACTACCCTCCGCGATTTAATATTGCGGAGGGTTTTTATTTCTACGTTTCTATGATATAATTACACCTTCAGGAGATGAGCGTATAATATGAATACAGCGAAGACCTGTTTTGCATGTTTTCTGGTAACGATCGCGGCTTTCAGCGCGACGCGATTAGAAACTTCATATGCCAAGGTTCTTGATAGAAATGATGTCATCGCCCGCAAGGAAGGCAGCGATGAGGCCAAAACCTATGTCCTGGAAATCAAGGCGAAGATCGCCGGGGAACGTGAAGGGATAATAGCGGCCGACAAGAGATTGCGGGAAGCAAAGAAGACGGGCGACAAGGCAGCTATCGAACAGGTAAAAAAGGAAGTCGACCAGGATATTAAAAGTAGAAAAGCCGCGATCAAATCCATGCATGATGATATCAATGGAAAAATAGGTCAGAGAGATGACTTCATCCCGAGCAGAAAAGACAGGGCCAAAAAATAGAGGGTACCTGTACTAATGTCATTCGGACGCAAGAAGTTCAGGCGCTTCATATCGGGGAAAAAACGGTTCCAGCCGTTATTCAGAAAACTCCACGAGCTGTCCTTAATAGGCCTGAACTTCGGCGGCGGGGACAACATAGGAAATAGCGGGGAGAAGAATGTTATCCCCTATCTTCGACGGTATATAAAATCCGGCGCAAAACCCGTAATCTTTGATGTCGGCGCAAATGTCGGCATCTATGCCTGTGAGGTTATCTCTGCATTCGGAAATGATGCGCGAATTTATTGCTTCGAACCCCTCATAAAAGCATTCGCACTCTTAAATAAGAACCTTGGAAGAGGCCCAAACGTCGGGACATATAATTTCGGTTTCGGCGAAAAAGAAGGCGCCGTCACCATATATGCAAATGAGCCCGCATCCCCCCTGGCATCCTGTTTTAATCGTAATATCGCGCATCTGGGAGTAGATATGAAGCCCATGGAAGAGATCTCTATCAGGCGGCTGGATCTCTTTTGTGCGGAAAAAGAGATCTCACACATCGATCTTCTTAAGATCGATGTGGAGGGTGGCGAGCTGGACGTATTAAAAGGCGCCGGACGTCTTATAGGATCCGGAATGATCGATCTCATACAGTTCGAATTCGGCATCTGCAATATAGACTCCCGGACATTCTTTAAGGATTTTTTCTTTCTATTAAACCCGCATTACAGGATCCACAGGATATTGAAAGACGGCTTTGAGCCGGTCGATAATTACAGTGAGCGAGATGAGATATTTCTCACCACAAACTATCTTGCCGTCGTCAGGCGCACCGGATAAGATCGTCATAAGGCGCGGTTAAACCTAAGGATGCGAAGAAAGATGAAAGTAATATTTCTCGGGACTAACGGATGGTACGACACGGAGACGGGCAATACACCTTGTGTCCTGGTTCAAACGGGAACCGAGCACATCATATTCGATGCCGGATTCGGGCTCCATAAGCTCGGGAATTATATTAAAGACGAAAAACCGATCTACCTATTCATAAGCCACCTGCATCTCGATCACATAATCGGCCTGCACGTCCTCCCCATTTTTCATTACGCTCAAGGCATAGATATCTATACGCTCCCCGGCTCCAGAAAACTCCTCGAGTCTATAATGACAAAGCCGTTCACCAGGCCCATTGAGAGCATGGCGCCATTCGTACGCGTCCATGAGTATAGCAGTGCCGGGCGATGGTCTTTCGGATTTGAGTTCCGCGAACTTCTTCATGCCGTACCCTGCTATGGGTTCAAAATTACTTCCGGGGGGAGATCGGTAAGTTTTTGCACCGACACCGAAGATTGCCGGGCCTTGCGCGCGCTGGCCAAAGACACGGATCTCTTAATAACTGAATGCGCCTTCAAATCAGGCGAAGAGACAAAGGGTTCGTCGCACTTAAATCCTGAAGCAGCGGCAGGGGCCGCGGTCGAGTCAGGTGCCGCCATGCTTGCCTTATACCATTTCGATCCGGCACGCTATCCCACTCTTAAATACCGTATTATGGCCGAGAAAGCCGCGCAGGCAATATTTAAGAATACGGTCGCGGCCAATGACGGAAAAGAGATAATCGTCTCTTAAAGAAACCTATATGAAAAGCGATGTTTATTTCACACCTGTTGCGGCTGCCAATATCGAAAGCAGAATATCGGCCCTTAAGAAACTGATAGAAATATCTGATCCGTTCAGGGTCTTCATAAAGGATGAATACATACCGGTGAAACTGACCATCGGTGATGCGGCATGCGTTCATCATGTCGGGCCCGACCTGGTAAAGCTGGTGGTCGCGAATATACAGAAACGCGGCGCAAAACCATTCCTTTTCGATACCTCCGTTATCTATAAAGGCGAGCGGCAGAATGCCATAGACCACCTGGCCCTGGCGCAGAAAAAAGGTTTTGGCTATGCCCGGATAGGGGCGCCGTTCATCATCGCCGATGGCGTTTTCGGAAATGACGGAAAGGAATACGCCGTCCATTCTCCGGATATCGACAAGATCAAGGTTCCGTCCTTCATCGGAATGGTCGATAGCCTGGTCGTCATAACACACGCCACGGGCCACATAGTCTCGAAATACGCAGGCGCTATAAAGAATGTGGGTATGGGCATGGCCTGCCGGGCCACAAAGCAAGTCCAGCATTCATCTCTAAAACCGGCAGTTATAAAGAAATCCTGCACCGGCTGCGGCCAGTGCGTCAAGATCTGCCCCGTAAACGCCATAATCATGGCAGACAAAAAATCCTTTATTGATCAGGTCGTATGCGTCGGGTGCGGCGAGTGCCTGTGCGCATGTAAATTCAATGCGATCCTCCTTAATTGGGGGGAAGATCCACACCGGTTCTGCAGGCGCATGGTCGATGTAGCCGGGCATGTCCTTTCGAAGTTCAAGAATAGATTTTTCATCACGAGCGCGTTAGATATCACACAGCAATGCGACTGCATTTCCTCTGAAGACGACGTCATGGTTTCGGATAATATCGGATTTCTTGCCTCCGCCGATATAGTCGCTCTCGAACAGGCGACTGTGGACTTAATAGCAAAATTCAAAAAAACGGACTTCTTCGCGAAAGACCGCGAGGTATTTACGGGGATGATAGACTACGCGGCAAAAAAGAAGCTGGGCAGCACAGCTTATAACCTGATTGAGCTATAACGACATTTTCCTTGCTTTCGCATGTCATGTTGTGTAAAATTTAGGACAACATAGGAGGCGTACATGAGCCAGAATCATCCGGATATTGAAAGACGGGAATTCTTCCGCTACAAGCACGAAAAACCGGTCAACTATAAGATAGTGGGAGGCACCCACAATAAGGACGCAATATCAAAGCTTATTGGTGCAGTATCAAAAAACCTGAGCGTATCCGGGATCCTCTTCACCAGTAAATACCTGCCCGAGATCTCGAGCATCCTCGCCCTGGATCTCGATTACCGCACGACCCAGATATGTAAAGAGATCGAAGAAAATGCGCTCATAGTTCTCGATAAGGTCGTCGGCAAAGTCGTCCGCATCGAAGAGAATGAGGACGGACAATATAATGTCGGCGTCGTGTTCATAAAGAAGGGCGAGACTATCCCAGGCGAAGTCGTAAATCTGGTAAAGTGAAGCAAATAGCCTAATGCTCGGAGGGAGCTGCCTTATCCTTGTCCGGGCATTGAACCTCGCCGTCATATAAGCACACCTGATTCTTGCCGCTATGTTTTGCGCGGTATAAAGACTTATCCGCCTTTTCTATCAATTCCTCCCTCGTCTTTTCACCGGAATATTCGACAACGCCTATACTGGCGGTGGTGACCACTATGTCATCACCCAGCTTGGGTTTCCTGGCCTCGAAAGCAGCGCGGATCTTTTCGGCTACATCGATCGCCTCTTTTTTGCCGGCGCCGGGAAGCATGATTATGAACTCTTCGCCGCCATACCTTGCCACGATATCCGTCTGCCTGCATTTAGACTGCATCACTTTAGCAAGATCGCGCAAAACAACGTCGCCTGACTGATGGCCGTATGTATCGTTCAATTTCTTAAAATTGTCTATATCGAACATCATGATGGAAAGGCGCCTCGCCTTATCGAATGAGGCGCTCTTCATCTCCGCCTCGAGGAGAAGATTAAAATGGCGCACATTATACAGGGATGTCAGGCCGTCGCGCGTCGCTTGTTTGAATAGACGCGACCGCTCTACCGTCTGCAGTATCTGGGTATACGCGGCGGTCAGAATATATGAAAGGAATATGGCAAGCATTGGGTAGAATGTTATTATGAGCAGATTAAATACGCCAAAGATTACGGTTGAGACGATAAAATATCCTATGATGCTTACCGTCGCTACGGCCATGCCGCCGAGCGGCCTCAATTCCGACAAAAGAAAGGTGAAAAAGATAGATACGACCAGGATAATTATAATATTTATTTCGGCATTGGTAGTGCGGACAAAATCTTTATTAAGCAGGCTCGCGGCGACCATGGCATTGACACCTACGGCCGGATATGTGCTTTCTATCGGAACAGGCTTTATATCTATCAGACCGAGGGCGGTAAGGCCTATGATGCAGACCTTATCTTTAAATACATTGAGATCCAATATCGGCTTCTGGCCGTCTTTGATCATACCGTAGGAGCGTATGATATCGATAAATGAATAGTGGGGAAGCTCTTTACCCCAACGCGCCCTCCAGTTGACCATCATCTCATTATTGTCATCGAGAGGGATCCTGATATCCCGGCCTTCTGAAGGATGAAGATCTATATAATGTCCGCCGGGATTAAAGGTTACGCCATTGTCCCCGACACCGAGAGAATCGCAGGCAAGTTTAAATCCGAGCTGATATGTCCTGGTGGTGCCTGAGGATATTATGGGAAATATGCGCCGCAATATACCGTCAGGATCCGATACGGCGCTTATATGACCGGTGCCTGTGGACCATTGCGCAAAGCGCTCGATAGGCCTTATTATAGATTGCACGCCTTCGCCCTCGTATACCTTGTCCCCCGGGCGGCCCCGGAGCTCGTATGAAAGCGGCAGACACACATTTCCGGCAAGCTTCAACGCTTCCTCGAAAGTGGCATCGTTGACCTCATCCTGGGGTTCGGCAAAGACGACGTCAAAAGCTATTGCCTTGGGTTTGTATTCGGAAAGGATCCTGGTGAGGGCGGCATGCCATTTGCGCGGCCAAGGCCACCTGCCTATGGCATCTATGGAATCCTCCGCCATATCGATAAAGACGATATCGGCCTTTAGCGGGACCTGGCGGCGCAGAAGAAACCGATAATCTACCGTCAGGAGTTCAAGCCGCTGGACTACATTGAACGAATACATCAAAAGTATCGTCACGGCAATAAGGATGGCCGCTATGAGCCTTACCGCCGTCTTATAACGAAAGATCTTCTGGTAAAGCGTCTCGTTTAAACCTTCAAACATTGATATGATCTTTTTCGTGTCGAACGCTTGCATATATTTCCCTAAGGCCCCCATCTATCGCTAAAGAATACCGTATATTCGGATCGTTTGCAAGTGCTATAACTTTTTCATTGCGCGCTTTATGGTGTGGGGCTATAATTAAACGTATGGACATTACTTTATCCGGAAAAGACCTTGTCATAGACTGGGATGGGGTGCGCGATCTGCTAATCAAAAAAGAGAGGATAGGCCCATTCGATAAGAACACATCGGCGAAAGCCCTGTATGCATGCGTTGACGCCTGCCTTAAAAAAGCCGGGGACCTCGTCCACCCGGAAGCTTGCTCAATAAAAAGACGCGTCATTTCCATCGGACGTAACACCATAAAATTGGAAAAAGGTACTGTCTTCACCGGTAAGCGCCTCGCCCTATTCCTTAAAGGAGCCCGGGAAGCGCGGATTTTTCTCGTCACTATCGGGGATGGCATAGAGCATGCCGCGACATCGCTCATGCATAAGGGTGAACATCTCCATGGATATATTTTAGATAGAATAGGGTCATTGGCGGTAGAATCCGCAGCCGAGAACATGGAAAATTTGTTACGTAAAAAGTATGAAGCAAAAGGTAAGAGCGTTTCTATACGGGTGAGCCCGGGTTACTGCGATTGGCCCGTGGAGGAGCAGGAAGCTCTTGAGCGCGCGATAGATTTTTCCAGGATAGGCGTCAGCCTTACAAAAAGCTGCATGATGGTACCTAAGAAATCGATTTCAGGCATGGTCGGGATCGGCCCGAAAGGACATTTCGTCAAGGCGGGATCCCCTTGCAGTCTCTGCAAAACCTCAAGCTGTTCTTACCGTAGATAAGCCCAACAAAATAGGGCGGGTTAAAACCCGCCCTACAGACTAAAGTTTCGGAATAACTCTACCTATGCAACCGGCGACACAGCTGGGGCTTCCTTCTTCAGAAGTTCTTCCCAGCTCTTATCGGTAATTGCCTGGATATCATCCAAAATTCCCTGATTTTCCGGTTTTAACAGGTGGCGATATCGGCCCTGTAGTTTTATGAATTCAAGAACCGGCTTTTTTACCTTTGGCTTATAAGTGAGTTTATACTGGCCGTTCACTACCTCATAAAGCGGCCAGATGCACGTATCAGCGGCTAATCTCCCCATATCACATGTGATCGCCGGATCGTATGCCCATCCGAGCCTGCATGGTTGAAATATATTGATGAACTTCGGCCCTTCGATCGATAGCGCCTTTTCCACCTTACCTGTCAGATCCCGCCAGTTTCCCACGACTGCCTGAGCCACATACGGTATCCTGTGCGCGACCATGATGCCGGTCAGGTCTTTTCGGTACTGTTCTTTGCCCTTCTTTACCTTACCGAACGGCGCGGTCGTCGTGTCTGCACCGAGGGGTGTCGCGCCCGAACGCTGGACGCCTGTATTCATGTAAGCCTCATTATTATAACAGACATATAGAATGTTATGTCCGCGCTCCATAGCGCCTGAAAGAGCCTGTATGCCTATATCATAGGTGCCGCCGTCTCCGCCGAAAGCGATAAAATTCACCTTCTTATCTATCTTCTTTTGCCTCAGCCATGATTTATACAATGATTCTACGCCGCTAATAGTAGCCGCCGCATTTTCGAATGCGCTATGCAGGAACGGCACATTCCAAGCCGTATACGGAAATATTGTTGAGACGACCTCAAGACAGCCGGTAGCGCTCACCACGACGGTGTTCGGTCCCGCTGCCATCATCACCTGCCGGGCGATTATAGCGGCGCCGCAACCCGCGCATGCGCGGTGCCCGCCGGTGAATAAGGCTTTCTGCTTTGAGATTTCTTTGAGATTTACCATTATTCCCTTACACCAAGATAATTCACGTTTTCCTGCGGCTTACCGCGCGCGGCATCCGCAAGGTCTTTATAAACGGCCTCGATCTCGTCGAGCCGTATCTCGCGTCCGCCAAGACCGTATATATAGTTAACCAGCGTCTTATTGATGCCTTTATCGTATAATGCGGCCTTTATTTCAAGGCAGAGCGGTCCCTCATGGCCTGTCATGGCATCCGAACGATCCATAACCGCTATCGCCTTCATGCCTTTCAGGGCTTCCGCTATCTCTTCCTTCGGGAACGGCCTAAATACCCTGGGCTTCAATAATCCGACCTTCATGCCCTTATCCCTCAATTCATCAATAGCGACCTTAGCGGTACCTGCGGTCGAGCCCATGGCTACAATGGCTAATTCCGCATCATCTAATTTATATTTCTCAAAAAGTCCGTAAGAGCGGCCGAACTTTTCGGCAAAATCTTTTGCCGTATCGAGTATGACCGGTTTAGAATTACGCAGGGCCTCTATCTGCTGGCGCTTATGTTCGAAATAATAATCTGTGAGGTCAAGCGCGCCGAGAGTGACGATCTTGTCAAAATTCAATAAATAGTCCTTAGGCTTGTATTCGCCGACGAATTTTTTCACTTCCTGATCATCGAGGATCTCTATGCGCTCCATCCCATGGCTTATGATAAAACCGTCGGTCGTTACGATAACGGGTACCCTGGCCGTCTCCGCTATCCTGACCGCCTGTATCATATTGTCGTATGCCTCCTGCGCATTCTCTGAAAATATCTGTACCCAGCCCGCATCCCTGATCATCATCGTATCCGAGTGATCGCAGTGGATATTTATAGGGCTCGACAAAGTCCTGTTAACATCGGCCAGAACGATCGGAAGCCTTAGTCCTGCGGCGATAAACAGCATCTCCGCCATAAGGGCAAGCCCCTGGCTGGATGTGCCGGTCATGGTTCTGCCGCCGGCGGCGCTCGAGCCGATGCATGCAGACATGGCCGAATGCTCGCTTTCTACCGGCACAAACTCCGTATCGACCACTCCGTCAGCGACGTAACCGGCAAATATTTGCACTATCTCGGTAGCCGGCGTTATGGGGTATGCCGCTACGACATCGGGGTTGATCTGACGCATTGCCTCCGCCATCGCTTCATTACCGGTCTTTGCTACAATATTAGTCTTTGCCATGGTGGGATCTACTTTTTCCCTCCTTCTTTACATTCGGGCTTGGCTTCCCGCTCAAGGCTCATCGTTATCGCTTTGCCTTTAACGGGGCACTCATGCTCACATATACCGCACCCCTTACAATGGTCATAATCATATCCTATGACCTTGCCATCTTTGACCATGATAGCTGAATCAGGACAATACACCCAGCAGGTAAGGCAATGGATGCACTTTTCCGGAATGAAAATCGGGCGCTTGCTTCGCCAATCGCCGGTCTTAAATTCCTGCGCGGTGCCGCCGCCAGCTATAACATCCCCTTCGGGGAGCGTCTTCCATCCTGGCTTGGTTTTCTTTTCTATCATATTATTTACTTTTTACTTTTTACTTCACTACTCTATAACCTCACTATACGCCCGCTCGATCGCTTTAATATTGCCTTCGATCACCTCGGGTTTATTTTTAAACTTCTTTTCAAGCTTCTTCTTAGTCTCCTCAAGCATCTCTTTAAAGTCGAGAATCCCGGTCGCCTTTATGAGCGCCCCCAAAAGCGGGGTATTGGGCATATCTCTTCCGATAGTTTCGGTAGATATGACCGAGGCATCCACGGTAAATACCTTCATGCCGGCGGGGCATCCGAGTTCTTTTCTGACATCGGCAGGACATTTATTGGTATTGATTATGATAGTGCCGTTTTCGGGCATGCCCTCAGTAACATCGACACTCTCTATTAATGTAGGGTCGAGGACTATGACTATGGAAGGGTTCAATACGCCGGAATGAAGCAGGATCGGCTTGGAGGATATGCGGTCAAACGACGCTACGGGCGCGCCCATACGCTCCGGCCCGTATTCAGGGAATGCCTGTACGTATTTGCCGGAACTAAGTGCCGCGTCCGCAAGTAAAAGGGCGGCCGTCTTTGCTCCCTGGCCGCCCCTACCATGCCAGCGAATTTCTATAATGTCTTTCATTTTACTAACTCTTAACCTGTATTTCTCATCGGATGTAGGTGGGGTTTAAACCCCATCTACATCTGTAGTTGTTATTGCTAAAATACCTTCTCAGCTGATGTCTTTTCTTTGGCTACAAGCCCAAGATAGAATACCATGAAGCTCACCATCATGACAACACCGAGATAACCGTTAACTATGCTGTTTACCACTCCTATCAGGATCTGGCCCACGCGAACAGGCAGCGCCGCGGATAAAAGCCCTGTCCCGAATCCAAACAGGAATCCGATACCAAGCGATATCAATATAAGCATTGCCAGTATAAGAAGAACCTTGCCAATACTCCGCCTTACCGTTCTGGTGCTTTTCTTCATGGCCTCGATGATACCGATCTCATCACATATGATCGCATAAGGCGTAAGGAGAAGAAGAAATATCCAATAAAGGCCTATCGCGCCTATCACCAGAGCGATGATGCTCATGATGACCGTGACGACCGTATTCTTTAGCGGTATGGTAGCGGCAATAAGGAGCGCTGCCACTATGGCTATGATAGCTATTATCAGGACTATCAATAAGCCCAGCCCTAACAGGCGCAGGTAATACTTTAGTCCGTAACCGGCGAACTTACCGAGTTCCAGCTTGCCGGCCTTTAAAAGATCCCTGATAAGGCCGAGCGACGCGCCCTGTAGAAATATGCTCACCAGGATAAAGACCAGGCTTAAAATAAGGGCCAACGCCGAGACTTGCGGCGTTGCCGCCGTACCGGATGTCATCGCAAGCGGTATGCTCGCCAGGTTAAAAATAAGATTGAAGACGATGAGTATAAGGATTAGTCCCAAGCTCTTTGAAGCGGTTCCAAAGCCTTTCTTGATTACCTCCATAACTCCCATATACTTCCTCCTTTATTTGAACTATGCGTGCTATTATAATACCGATTTCTGACGAGTATACCACAGGACTGCCCGCGGGTCAAGATTATTTTTATCCGCCTTACTTTACGGCGATCCGGCCCTCAAACGCCTTGACGATAGTTGCCTGATCCGCATATTCCAGATTGCCGCCTACCGGTATACCGTACGCCACCCTGGTAAGCCTTGCCCCGCAACTTCTCAATATCCTTAATAAGTACAATGCCGTAGCTTCGCCTTCGGTATTGAAATCTGTAGCTATGATTATCTCCGAAAACCGTTCCTTCCTGATACGTTCAATGAGTTCCTGAATCTTCAGGTCTGAAGGACTGATCCCATCTAACGGGGAAAGCGCACCTAATAGAACATGATAGATTCCATCATAACTACCGGCCCGTTCTATTGTGATAATGTCATTCGGCTCTTCTACTATACATAGCAAGGATCGGTTACGGGAGGTGCTTTTGCATATATGACATACTTCTTCATCACTCAAATTATTGCAGGTTTTGCAAAACCTAACAGATGCCTTAACTTTCAGGATGGATTTTGCAAATGCTTCCACTGTATCTTTGGGGGATTTTAAAATATAGAATGCGAGCCGTTCGGCGCTCTTTGAACCTATACCAGGCATCCGGACAAAATGTTCGGATAGCTCCCTCATTGAAGGCGGAAAACCCTTCATCTTGGCCTCTTGGCTTTTGAGACCTGCGTAGCTATCTGGCCGCCGAACATATGCAGAGCCGAACTCACTATCGGGTCGTCATCTTTGGGTTGAGTATTGCCGCCTGAGGTAAGTATGTCGGGCTCCGGCATATCGTCTGTGTAGCTATCGGCTCCGGCGCGTCCATTAGCGTTGTGTGTGGCAGGCCGCGAATATTCCGCGAGCCTGAAATCCATCTTCAGGTCAAGCCCCAAAATATCCTTGATCGTGCCTTCCACGAGCTTGCGGTTTTCCGGGGATTCCAGCATCTCTTTATGGAATTTGAGTTCGTTAGTGAAGGACATCGTCAGGATATTAGACTCGATCGATTCGAGGCTTCCCTCCTGAAGATAGGAAGCTATCGACATCTTCTTTGGACCTATGGCGCCTATCACCTTCTGCCATCCCTGGACTACCGACATGAGACTGGCAGATTTATTCATTACTGCTGGTTCGTCGTTCGTGCCGTCATTACGAGGATGTGCAGAAATTGCTGAGTCGTCATTGCGAGGAGTGGCTGAGGGCATCAAGCCGTCATTGCGAGGAGCCTCGCCACCGAAGGTGGCGGGCGACGAAGCAATCTCTTTTTCGTCGTTCGTATTTCGTTGTGCGTCTTCTTTTTTATCTTTTACGATAAACGATGAACTATTAACGATTGACGCTCCTGCCTTCTCAAGCCCCTCAATCCTCTTCAACACCTCACCAAGCGACACGATCGAATGCGCCTGTGTCAATTTTATGATAGCCGCTTCAAACGGTATTCGCGGCAGGTTTGAACGCCGCACCAGATCCACCGTATTCGTAAGCACTGATATGGTATAAAGGATATCTTCTATAGTGAGCTTCTCTGCCTCGATCTTATAACGCCTGATGCTCTCCGGACCGGCATCCACGATGGAGCCGGGTTCGGAACTTACCTTGACCACGGCGATATTCCTGAAATGCTCAATAAGCCCGAATAATATCTGAATAATATCCTTCCCCTCATCGACGAGCGAGGCGAGGGCCTTCAGGGCACTTGGCGCGTCTTTTGTAATAAACGCATCGGAGAATCCAAAAAGAACATCCTCATCCACTACGCCGAGTATCTTGGCAACATCCTCGATGCCTATGGTACCATTCGAAAATGATATGATCTGGTCGAGGATCACCTGGCCGTCGCGCATACTGCCGTCGGCATGGCGCGCAATAAGTCCGAGCGCTTCCTCTTTGACATTAAGGCCTTCGTTCTTAGCGATGGCCTTTAGATTTTCAAATATATCTTTTGTGGCAAGACGCCTGAAGTCGAAGCGTTGACAGCGAGAAAGGATGGTCGAGGGTACTTTATGGGCGTGGGTCGTGGCAAATATGAATTTGACGTGCGCGGGCGGCTCCTCCAGCGTCTTGAGGAGCGCGTTAAATGCCTCGGGGGTCAGCATGTGGACTTCATCGATGATATAGATCTTATAGCGGCCTTTCGCGGGCGAGAATTTCACATTCTCCCGCAAATTTCTTATCTCGTCTATACCGCGGTTAGAGGCGCCGTCTATCTCGAGGACATCCAAGGATGAGCCCTGGCCGATCTCCAGGCATGATGAACACTTATTGCATGGGGTGGGCGTCGAGCCCTTCTCGCAATTTAATGCCTTCGCGAGAATCCTCGCGGCAGTCGTCTTGCCCACGCCACGGGGACCCGCGAATATATAGGCGTGGGCAACACGGTCCTGTGAGATCGCATTCTTGAGCGTGGTGGTTATGTGAGATTGGCCGGTGATATCGGCGAATTCTTGAGGGCGGTACTTGCGTGCGAATACAATATAGCTCATAACAACGTATACAATAGCATATCAACGCATCCAAATCAACAATCACTCTAAAATTTTTCTTTCGCCTTCTTCCGATGGGTTTGGTATTTCGCGGGGACGCAATATTTCCCCTGCGAGGAAATATTGCTCCGTAAAACCCCTCGCTCTCCTTCGCACACTATATCCGTAGCCCGGGCTTAAGCCCGGGCTACGGTTCACCAAACATAGCTGTAGGTGGGGTTTAAACCCCACCTACGGTTGTAGCCAGCTCGGGATCCGTGCCCGCTCGGGGTTTTAAGACCCCGCTCAACACCGAACCCGCCAGCTATCGAGGCGAGGCAAAAATTTACTCGCTCCCACATATATACTTCGAGCGAGCAATCGCTGGAGGTGAGGCGAGTCGAGAAGGACTGCTTGATGTTCCAAATTGGAACATCAAGATTAGCCAACGGAGTGTTTAATGCGCCTGCGCGACCTTGTGAAGGATCTCGGATATAAAAGTCTGATACCGGACACCGAGTCTATGCGCTTTTCCTTTAATATGGGCAAGATCCACGCTATTCACCCTGATGTTCAGAACGGCATCTTTTTTCCTTGCAACAATGGCATTGATGATCTGTTCATATTCCTGTTTATCCACTGGAACAAAATGTTCAAGGCTCTCTTCAATAGCACGTTCTGCCTTAGTCAACTTAATCTTTCTCATATTTTAAGCCCTCTTTTATAGAGTTTTGTCAATTTTCTACTTGGATATATCGTTTTTAAAAATACCGTTTCACCCTCTATAACATACGGCACAGCCCAGAAATAACCCTTATGTTGATAAATAAGGATTTTCTGGTTCTCCCTGCCTGGATGTTTGCGTATATCGACCAGCTTAGAAGTGATAATTTCTTCGAACGAGACGCCTCGCGTCCGTTTCAACCGTTCACTTTTAAGCGCATTCCACCTGAGCTCTTTAGGAAAACCATTGTATATACAATTGTATACCATTTTCTAATAAAGTCAAGCCTAATGTAATATATTATTACCTTAGAGAATGCCTTTCCTTTTAGTAAAGCAGGAGCAATGCCCCCTATATATAAGATGCTTTTCGAGGCGAAATTGTTGCAATTTTTTTTAAAATAAATGGGATATTATTATGACGAGGCAGATAGCTATGTTCCCAGGAGAAATTTTTCGATTTCTCTTGCTGGATCCCCGGCGGGTCGGTATCTCCCGGGGACATAAATTTCCCAACGGGAAATTTATTTCGTAAATCCAGATTTTGTTTTATCAAAATCTGGATTTAAGACCCCGGTCGATACCGACCCGCCGGGGGTCATCAGAAAATTGAAAAAATTTCCCCCCTTACGCGGCGACGAGCGCCTGCAGCGACTGACGGTACTTTTCGTATTGGAACTCGAGGTCCTTCGTGATATTCTGCAGAGGCGGCAGGACGCGGATCCAGCCGTCCTTGCCATCACTTTGCCTTATCTGCATGGCGATCGCTATCGCCTGCGCGAACGAGTAGAATGCTTTCTCGACCCCCACCTGTATGACCGGCACCTTGGAACTTTTCGCAAACTCCGCGAACTCTTCAGGCGAGGCCACCGGGCCTCTTATCATGGCAAGAAGCTCCTTGGCGCCTTTGGTCTTAGCATATTCGAGGAGTGCTTTTGCCTCCCTCACATCACCCTTCTTCGCATCCGGCTTAAGCCCCTGAAGCTCGCTTTGAGTCACCGTTATGACCTCCATATCCGGATCTGCTCTCTTTATCATACCCTCGAGTATAATAGCGTTCGCCGGCTTCCTGGTAAATAGTATGACCTTACCGCCTGTGAGTATCCCCGCCCGTTTCAATAAGTGACCCAATGTATTCTCAAGGTCGACGACTACGCAGTTTTCCAGGATATCATCAGCATAAAGGATAACGCTCTCCCCATTTCTCCTATAATACTCGATCACCCCATCGGCTTCCACAGCTTGTTCAAGCCACCGTTTATCGGTTATCATCTTCACAGCCTCTATAGATGTATTGAATTCCCTGCGCTCCATGCTCATATCCTGGGAGCTTACAAAATTTAGAAGCCTCCAGAATTCCCCGAGCCGCTTATTTAACGCATCCGCCCACCCTTCCTTTATGGCGTCTTCATGCGCAAGATATATTGCTCTGGCATGGTCGCTCAACATCGATTCCACCGCTTCTATATCGTCAACCCTCCTGGGACTCATATCGTACGTTATATTATAAGTAAGATACTGCGCCATAAAACTATCCGTTTCGCCAAGGCCCCTCTTTCTAATTTCATCTTCGTAATTATCACGATACATATCCTCCAGCTGTTCTGCTACGGGGTGCATGCGGCGTGCAATATCCTTCACCTTTGCGAGCGCGTTTTCCTTACTCATAGCGCGATCCTCTACAAGATGCATCGCGTAGAGATAGAGCTTCTTCGGCAGTTCGCAGCTCAATATCGCCTGACCGCTCTCATCATAGCCGGCCGCAATTTCGATAAGATTAGCCGCCATGGCCCTATCTTCACCGTCAAGCCCCGACATGGCCAGAAGTGCGCTACCCATCACTATGTTTGCTATAAGGTCTCCCATATTAAGGGCGCCTAGAGCGGTCTCCTCTAATTTCGCAGTTCCAAATTTATCTCTGAAAGCGGCTTCTATGTCTACAAGAAGCGAGAAGCCGGCGCCTTCTTCATCTATATTATAGTCACTGCATATCCGCTCTACCTCGTCACGCATATCACCCGGTAGAAGCGCCTTTGTCTTGGCAAAGGGACCGGTTCCCGCTGATACCGCAAGCTCTCTGGCCCTCTCCATGTTGGCGATACGCGCTTCTCTGGCAGACTCCTCTTCCCGCGCCACAACCTCTGTAAGATTTATCACCTTGCAAGGCGGCGCATTCCTTACATTCCACAAATAATCTACGGCGAGCTTTACCATATCTTCTCCGGCACCTGCTTCCCTTAGAGCGTCGGAACTTAAACCGAACTCTAACGCTTCCGCTACGGCCCTATAATCTCCTGCATTTTCCGAATTATGTAAAAGCACGCACGCATTTAAGATATTCCCGACTTCGAGGTTATCCTTATCCGGGTGCATTAAAAATATTATCTCTTTCCTTATTTCAGGAGGAAGAGGAAGCAGCCACAACCGAAGCATCTGGATCAATATACGCTCGACATTCATATCAAACCCGTCGTATCTCGCCCGTATATCAATTAGGGCATCGACTTCTTCTTTCGTTAAATATACATTTATCGCCCTGGCTTGGTCTTCAAATATCGGCGCTGTCCAATAACCATGCTCTTTGCGGGCATCCGGCGCCTCAATAGCCATCTCCGAAGATCTAGCGCCCTCTCCATCTGCCATATATTCATGGGCTACCTTACGCTCGCGGTCGATCGACCTCTCTGAAATAATAAGCTTTCCTGAATCATCATAGTGCGCGTAGTTAAGATCGAGGTTGCGCATCAATTGTATGTGTCCGAGGTCGGAAGTTTCCATATAATCCATACTGGCGCCTTCTGCCGCCACAAAAAGAAAATGTTGTTCGAAATCATCAAACATAAACTCGCCATTAGCCACCTTTGCCGAGGCATATATGTGATATGTCGCTTCCGCATCCTCTATGGATACATCACGTATAATGATGAGATCTGCCGGCTTTTCTTTGTTGCCCATATACGCGCTCTTTTTAAATCTATCCTGGAGTTCTGTTCTATCGCCAAGCGCCATGAGCTCTTTAAAAGAATACACCTCCACCTTTTTACCGCTTCTTGTGACAGCGGCTGCCAATCCATCTATCAACTTATCGGCAGACGCCTTATCCATCTTCTCGAGGACCAGTAGCGGCTTCGCCTGCGTCGCCTTCACTATCTCCCTCAAACTCCGCATGCCGTAATCGTGCGCCTGCATTTGAGTCATAACCTCGTCATTGCGATCCCGCCTCGTCCGTTCAACTTCCGCGGCGGGAGAAGCATGCCCTGAACCTGAAGCCGTCGCATTCATGTCTGGCGAATGGTTCAGGGCAATCTCTGCGCCGCTTTCAGCTTTTTCGTTAATAGCTGACACGCGGGCCCCGGTCCCAGGTATTTGTATTTCGCCATTTGCGGCGTCATTACGAAGCTGAGCCGCAGGCGAAACCGGGATCACTTCTGCACCACCCCGGCCTTGTGATCCGGCCTCGGACACCATATCTGTCATATCAAAGAAATAATTATAGACTCCATTACCGGGTGTAGCTTCAACAAAACCTCTCCTTAACAAGAAACTCGGTAATACCGATTCAGGATCATTAGGTTCATCATTCATAAAATAATCGTTGAATGTGAATCTATTCGCTCTTTCTTCACCGGCCTCTCTATATAGAGCATGTAGTATTATCTTAAGGGCTGCATCGCCCAGGTCATGCCTCCTAAATTTTTTGAATATTTGGTATCTAAAACTCACCTCGTCTCCAACCTTGAATGAATTGCCATACCCTATCGTTTTACCTTTGTCATTTAATAGCATGAACTCGCCCGCATATGCGCAACTTTTGTCCTGAAAATATATCATGCTAACAACCGGCGCCATATACCACCTGACATTGTTTGGATCATAATTATCTTTAACGGTCATCCTGGGTGCTCTGAATTCTAAGCCTGCATCCGCCATATCCTTATCTAAACTTAAACTGAAGATAGACCCAAATTCTACGCCGGCATCCGCCATGTCTATATCTAATAGAGACGCAGTATTTCTAGCTGCAAGTCTATCAAGTTGCTTTATTTGAACATTTCCATCTAAAATAAATTTCTCCAACTCTTTTTTCTTCGCGCCTACATCGACCACCTGGGAATCTTGGGGTCTGACCCCATCTGCGCCAGTCCCATCAAAACGATTGTCAGACGGTTCTCTGGGCCGGCTCGCCGACTTTTCGAGAAGCTCAAGGGATTGTTCTGCGAGGTGCTGTACTTCAGGGTCTTGCGAACGGGCGAGCTCTTTTATGAACCATAATGCTTGTCCATCACCTTCTTCCGCCAATGCATTAAGGGCCATCCCGTACCCGGCCAATTTATAATTCTCCGCCAGAACTACCCTCAGGCCCTTGATCGTCTCGTGGACTTTCGGGTCTGCCATGCGGCGATGCATCGACTTGATTATTCCCTCTTTTGCGGCAGGTTCGACATCTTTGATACGATCGTCGGCCAATATGCCTTCCAGATGCGGCAGGACGATATCCCTGTATTCCGAAAAATCTTCTTCGAATACGGCGATGAGCGATCTAATAAGGGCGGATCTATTTGCCGCAGATGTAAGAGGATAGCGGATGAGCCGGAACGCCATATCCGTAAGCAGCCTCATCTTTTCCTTGTCTTTGGCGGCCAGGCTCACTCTCATATGACCCATAAGCTCACCCATCGCCTCTGCGGCTGTCGCACCGTCTTTATGGTCGAACGCGTCACGGCCGATACGCGCGAGGAACTCGCCAAACGGCCCATCCGGACCTTGGACGCGCTGCACGCCGCCACGTGGATTGAGCTTTTGCACCTGGGCCGATTCTTCCTTCATCGCGGTACGGATCGTCACATCAGCCGCCTGGGGTCTGACCCCAGTTCTGTCGTTCGTCATTAGCATGTCACCGTTCGCATCGTCATTGCGAGGAGCGACTGCGAGGGCTTTAGCCCGAAGCAGGAGCGACGAAGCAATCTCTGTATCGCTTTTTGATTTCGGAAGTCCGACTTCAGAACCGATATTACGAGCAGCTTCAATACGGTAAACGCGCTGATTTTTCCGTTTGGCTTCACTCACTGACAGTCTTTCATCCTTACGCATACGATCGATCATTTTATTTGCATCGCCTAATAACATAGTAGTTATATCGCAATAAGAAAGCTTGCCTGTCAATAACAGCAGAGTTATCCCTCTTTGGAGATACCCCTTACCTCTTACTTTAGCCGCCAAGCCATCAATAACAAATCCTGTAGGTCCTCCTTCTTCACCAGGAGGAATAACACCATCGGCTTTTGCTAAAACATCTTTACCCTGTGAATCCATCACGATAATAAAATAGCTAAAATAATGATCCTTAGCTTTTGCTATGACCACCTGGATATCGGGATCGATCGCCGGATCAGATGCCGCGGCAAGTATCTGAAGATTGGGGAAGCGGGAAGCCGGCACGGTCTGCTCCTGTGGTCTGACCCCATCGCGTTCGTACTGCGTAGTGGGTACAGCGTACAGCGTATCTTCGTCATTGCGAGCCCCTCGACGCGGCCTATCGTCAAGCGATTGCCTTGCTCGGGACGAAGCAATCTCTTTACCGCTCTTTACAGGCAAGCTTATCGTGAAGGTCGTACCCCTATTCAATTTCGAAGTAGCCTTTATCGTTCCTCCCAACGATTCAATGACTCGCTTACACATCGATAGCCCCAGCCCCGTCCCGCCGCTACCCGCCTTCGTAGTAAAATATGGATCAAAGATACGCGCCATAACGTCCGGCTCAATGCCGATTCCATTATCTGTGATATCGACGATTGCCTGGCCGTCTTCAAGTCTAGTTGCAAGCACAATCACACTATTTCGCTTACCGGACGTGTATATCGCATAGCGGGCATTATTTATAATATTCAGGAAGACATTCGCTAGGTCATCGGGCACAGCCTTCACAATTACGGCATCCTTGGATAACGACAACCGGAATTCTACTTTTCTTCTCTCTTTGGGCCTGTCCAACGCCCGACTGATAAACGATAATAATTCACTCAGGTTTACATCCCGCCGCTCTTCGGCATTTGATCTATTTTCAGCCAGGGTGATATATCCGGAGGTATTCCCTATGATCAGATCAATGAGTCTAAGCGCGTCGTCCCTGCGATCGCCGGCAGGTAACTTCCCTATCCGGCCGCGGATTGAGTTTAAGGCCGGCATTTGCATGCTGAAATAACCGGCGATAGCCCTTATGCAAACCTCGGCTCTTTCGGCAGTGACATAACTTCCCCTTCCATCAATAGAAATATTTGTACCGTCAATGTGCATATGTCTTTCTTTTACGACAGCCATAATATCCATCGCTAACTGCTCATCAAGTGGTTTCAATAAATCGCAAAGCATGCCGCAATGGCTTATAAAATTATGCATCACCTCGCCTGCAAGATTAGCAATAGAGATGATCTTTCTTGTCTCTTCAGGAAGCTTTGAAAGGCGGACGCGGGTCAGCCCTGTATCCAGATATAAGCCAAAATCGGTTTCATCCTCCTCGCCTCGTCGCGAGGCATCGATTTTTACACAAACCTCGTCAACAAATTTTATATCATCATCTTTTGCATTAATTTCGATAAGTGCGGTCGCAACAAGTTCCATAATGTGAATCTGATCTTCATCCTCTTGGGCAAATTTAAGTAAGGTCTCTTTTAGTTTTTCCGCATCTTTGCGAACGATGATGTCGCGGAGAGTCTCTATTAAAACATGATCGTCGGTAACGTCCACCGACGCCTGCGTTTGTAAACCTGTCTCCTTTACCTCGTTGTTGGCCATGCTGCCTAATAATGTCTCAAAATGGTTGTTTACCTTGTTTTCAAATTCTACCAGCGGACGCTCTATCATCTTTTCTCTTGCTATAAAATTCAGATATCTGGACCAGATAAGCTTGGCCTGCGGTAACACTTTTCCGGCAGATCCGGCACTTTTGCTGACTGCTTCATGGAGCCGGCGGCGATGGACTTCGATGAGCTCATCTATCTTTGCTTGATCCTGCCGCCGTACATAGGCCTGACGCTCTGACAAATTTATAGCGTCATCGATTATACGCTGTATTTCCTTTTGCCCGGCGCCATCGTCAAGCTTAGAGAATTTATGTAATCTACCGCTATCGCCAAATTTCTTCAATACCCGGTCATTGGACAGCAGTATAAACGTAAACGTCTCCCCCGGCTGCCCTTGCCGGCCAACCCTTCCCTTACGCTGATTCTCGGCCCTCTTATTACCATCTACGGATATGATAATTTCTGCCATCGTATCCGCGCCCTCTCCCAAGACAATATCTGTGCCGCGGCCGGTAACACCTGCTGTGACGGTAATAGCCCCGGGTTTTCCGGCATTCTTTATTATCTCATCCTCGCTTGACAGGTCATGCGCGGTCAGGAGGGAATAGTCGAAGCTTCCATGGAGCATACCGGCTATCATTTTGGCCTCTTCGACTGTCGTAGTGCTGATTACGATAGGAATAGCCTTTTCTTTGCATCCGCCAACCTTCTTCAGTATGGCGCTTTTCAGGCTACTTACGTCTGAGAATAATTCCGGCTTATGGTCGATGCGTTTCGATTTTACGCTTAGCGGAACGATCTTCGTATCCATACCATACGCTTCTTTTATTTCTTCAACCACCCCATCCATCGTCCCGCTGATAGCGGCCATCCGCTTAAAACGATTATAATAAGCGCGCACAGATATCATATTGGTTATAACGGAACGCTCGAAAGGTCGGAGCCTTATGCCGGCTTCCGATGATTCTTTTGCAATAAGAAAAGGATGAAGATGCCCTTCCCATACTGACGAGTATTTAGGCCTCCCGGAAAATCCGTCAACGATAATTACGCGCCCATCCTTCAAGATATAATCTATATCACGATGATAAAACTCCTTCGCTTGGATCGCGGTTTCAAGAAGAACTTCATAACGCCTCCCACCACTAACATTACTGCCAAGATAGGAGTAAAATCTTGCGAGAATGCCATTAGCGAAAGCAACGGTTTGCCTATTGCGATCTAGGGTATAGTCCACGCCCTCACGCAATGATTGCGCAAACCGATAGCACTTTAAATATCGATCCAGTTTAACATACTGGTTTTTAAAGCAAGGGCTGATTACATGCGACGTGAGCCCTTCATCTATCAGGGTACTATCGCCCTCGTCCAATAAAACTATCTCCGGCTCGTTCTCCCTCTGTACTTTTACGCTGTTCCACTCATCCGCGAGGTAATCGAAGATAAACTCATTCGCAGGCCCATACGTAATGTCGGCGCGATATGACATTCTCTTTTGGCTGGCGTCGAGTTCTGTAATTTTAGGTGTTCCATCAGGCGCTTCGCGAAAAAATTGGTTCTTCTTTGGATACGGCTGGATAGCGCCGACCGTCAGGCCGAGAAAGGTAAAAATCTTCCCCATCGCTCTGGCATCCCTTAACGCAAGATAATCATTGTAGGTATGTATTTGAACACCTTTGCCGGTCAGGGCATTAAGATATGCGGCCATAGCTATTGATATCGTCTTTCCCTCGCCCGTCGCCTGTTGCACCGCATTTCCCTGGTGCAGGGCAATGGCTGCCTCTATCTGCTCCGGCGTCGGAATAACATTGAGGATCCTGCGGCTTGTCACAAGAAAAATTGCAAATGCGGGAATAAGTATATCATTGAGAGTTTCTCCCTCCTTAAGACGCGCTTTTAAAATAGCCGACATAGCCCATAGATAAGCACCTCTGTGCTGCGTATATCTACTTTCCTCCTCCACTATTCGTACAAGCATATTCAGCGCTGGATATAGCTTTAAATACCTTTTAAAGAAACGGCGATCTATATTCATGTGTGTATAAAACATTCCATCGTTAATCGGGCCGACGCCTTCCTTTCTAAGCGCTGCCAACGCCCTTAATAACTTAATGTGATAAATATGGTATTTAAGAAACGAAAGCGCGGCCTTTACCTCCGGATCCTTCATATATCTTGTAACAGAGGTATGAGAGACCCCTGCGCGATCTGCAATAATTGAACCCGTAACGGCATCCATAGCTCCTTCTTCTTCGATTTCCCTGATAGCTTCAAGAATTTTTATCTTTATCGACTTGGATGGCCCTTGTATTATAAGCGGATGATCGAGTACCTGCGCTTTTTCCACCTCTCTGCGGCGCACGCCGGTTTCCTCTAAGAATTTCTTCATAGTGATAGGTCCCGTTAAGGTTTTGGCTGCATATAAAATTTTTGCTCTCGATTTTGACATCAACACGCTTCTAACTGCTGTGTCGACATCTCTATCGCTCGCCCTTGCAAGACGAAGTGTCATATAGCAGACACCAGCGCAATTAGCGATATATTCCATAGTTACCGCAATCGGCCTGGTCTGACGCTCTATTTCTTCCCTGATAACCCTGACTGCCCGCATAACCTTCTCGTTACGCGAAAGATCATTCTCTTCCTCTCCCGACAACCGCGCTTCGGCACCTTTAGTAAACCCGCCTTTTCGGCCGTGCTGGACGCCGCCCGGCCGATTGAACGGGCGCGCCTTTTTTAAATCGCCATCCGTCGCGCTACGGATAGTCACATCGCCCGCTTGGGGTTTGACTCCATAGGAAAATAGCTCTGTAACAAATTCGCCTGTAACAAATTCGCCTTGATTTGTCGGCTCAAAGCGTCTATAATATTTTATCAATTGAATAAGGAGGTTAAAAATGCTGCGTAGATTCAAAATAATACTCGAAAAGGAACCTAAGGGAGGATACTCTGTTTCTGTGCCTGCGCTTCCGGGTTGCGCTACGCAGGGAGAAACTTTGGGAGAATGCCTCACTAATGCCAAAGAAGCCATAGAATTGTATCTGGGCACTTTAAAAGAAGACAACCAGCCGATACCTGAATCCGATGTTCTCCTCGAAGAAGTCGAGGTTACCGTTTGACCGACCATTACCTGCCTCAAATTTCCGGCAAGCGCCTCGTCAGGGCGCTTGAAAAATCCGGTTTCGTTGTGCGACGCCGAAAAGGCAGCCATGTCATTCTCGTCCACTCTCAGGATTTGACCCGCCGCTGTGTCATTCCTTTGCATGGCTCTAAATCCGTCAAACCCGGCACCCTCCGCGCCGTCCTCAAAGGCGCGGGAGTCCATATTGAAGACCTCAAAGAATTGCTGAAGTAAAAACGACTTTTCTGCGAGCCGCCGATGATCCCGCAGTGGTCTTTGCCCGCGCTGGACGACGCCGGCTCCGAATAACATGCCGGCGCCGAGCGAGGAGACAGCATCAGTCGATGAATTGGAAAAGAGGCCGTCGATAAATGAGAATATATTCGCGAATATGTGCCAGAGCGGAGGATATACAAGGCATAATGGGGTGATAAGGCCGATAGCTAGCACGCAATATCCGGTCCAACGAAGCAGGAACCGGCTCTTATCTCCGTACGGCTGTATGCGCTCGAACCAGATCATAGATATCGCGCCGGCGATGGCAGTTAGATCCGCCAAAATAAAAGCGAACGCCTCCGAAGTACCTGCATCGGCCGGCGCAAGGCCGCCTGGGATGGCGCCGCCTGTAGGGCTATGGGATCCGGTCCGGTCAACGCTATAGATAGTTACGGACCGGGTCCCATTCACCTCCTGCGCAGGTACTGCGCCTGCCTTGACAAGGATCCCCCGGAATCCGTTCGAATAATAGCGGTATTTTTCTGTGCTAATCATTGTACGATACGGATGGTCAGGATCGATCGATCGCCACTGGACATCATATTTTTTATCCCTCATGAAACCCCGAGAACCCCGATATGCATCTCCGATATCCAGCACAGACCCGACAACTTTACCCTCCTCCCTTAACATAATCCCATGATGATATATCCTGGATACCCTCCAGTTATCAATCAAGATTCTGCTGAAAGTATTTCTTAAATCTACGGGACTACTCGTAACTATTATGCAATCCTGTGCTAATATCCCCTCTTTTTCAAGAGGCGCTATGGCATCTTCAAATTCATCGCTATATCTGAACAACCCGGAAACGAGATACCCGTCCATACCCTCTTCCGGTGTACGACCGATGGCGATGGGCGACTTAGCGATAATATCCCCTGCAGCAAATTTGGGAAGCGGGAATACCTCATCACCTTCATCCGCTGTAATAGGCCTCACCTGCTGGATGTAAAGCTCTTCGCCCTTAATAGCAAATTCCACATCTACGGCAAACCCCAGGGCCTCTTCAAGCTCAATGATGACATTCCTGACCCTTTGGATCTCAGTTTCGGATAGTGGAGACCGTTTCTCCTCATCGTCCTTCAGCCGGACAATTGATGTATTTTTATCCCAGATCTTTTTCAGGGATAGCTTTTCAGGGCCATATTCATATGTAAACCCATCGAGAATTATCCGACACGGAACTCCAGAAAATCCGTAAATGACATCTTCGATGCTTCCATCTTTAAGGTTCAGATCGATTATCGTATTGCCTTCCCCCTTTACGGCTGTCGAACATTCGCCGATAACGGTCTCGATCGTTGTATGGCCAGCTAGATTTGAAAATGCTACGCCCGATTTATCGGGATATATGTAGTCATGTAAAAATGCGCTATAGGGGGTTGTGATGGTTTTATCGGATACCTTATCTTCTTGTCTCCCAAATACCTGGACCAGGTCATACCAAAAGCCTGCAAAAGTAGTTTTTGTGCTTATATAAGCTCCCGGCATGCTGGTGGCAAATGAATCTTCCCCGTAAACAGATGAGCGCCATATCTGATTTGATGAAAACGATTCAAATATACCTACCCATTTTTGCCTTTCGGCTTCCGGTAACGATTGGAAGAATAGGAAGCTTTCTATAGCATCGGTAAATCTAAAATAAGCATTATCTTCAAGATCTGATGATACCCTTCCGACGATCCCGGAAATATATCTCGCCCTCAGATAGTTCCTTAATGCCTCTATATGTCTGACCTCAAAAAAGAACTCTTTCCACCTATCTTTAGTGCCGTATTCCAGTAAGGGGGTGAATGCGCTTTCAAATAACCCGTCAATCCTTGCCGAGAATTCCTCATCGGACAGCTTCTCACCATATAACTTTGTGAAATAAAATAATAAATTGTTCTTTCTGGATAGGATGTCGAGTTCGGGTGGTATCGTTTCTTTGTACTTTATATAGGCACCTACTGTGCCTCCAGGACCTCGCTTCCATTCATTTTGGAACGGACCGGCAATTTCCGGAATCTTTTCGTCAAGCCCCCTCACAATACTTCCGAAATCTCCATCTTTAAATCTCTCTACGAGCTTCAGCAGATCCTTCCTTTCAAACCCCACAAAATGCGGGATCTTAAAGCCCAGCTTTTCCGGCAGCTTCAGTTCGACAAGGATCATAAGCCATGCCAGTTTCCCGCCGTATTTCGCGCTAAGCTCCTCGAACCTCTTCCTAATGTTTTCTTTTTTGTCATTGCGAGAGTGCGAAGCACCCGAAGCAATCTCTGTATTGACTCCCAATGCGCCCGTATCTTGCGCGAGTAGCTTATGGCTAGGGCTACGCCAGAAAGGCTCAAGAGCGCCGATCTCCTCATGCCGCAGCTCCCGCAGCGCTTTAGCGGCAAGATCCGGGAAACCATTGCGCAGATGGCCGATATGTGATATGCTTATTATGAGGTGATAAAGATGACGCAGAAAATAGAGGCTATCAAAAAGAAATTTCCTATGGAATGGCTGCTCATCGCTGTAGACAGAGTCGATAAAGCCACCACGACCCCCATCTCCGGTAAACTGCTCTTCCACAGCGCCCATAGGGATATGGCTTATCACAGACTCTTGTCTCTTAAGAGAAAGCGCCCGATCCTTGTAGAATATTCCCAGGACAGAATGCCCAAAGGTTTCGTAGCCGCGTTTTAATCTATGCCAAAGTTTAAATTCGATCCCAGGAATGGCCTCATCATCTGCCATGCCATGCTTTCCGGTAAAGGCAAGCCCGTCTTCCTCAAAATGGCTCTCGATACCGGCGCGACCAGGACTATAATCCCTCCCGAAATTGCCTTGAGTACGGGCGTAAACCCCGTTCGTTCCAGAAGAAATACCGAAATCACTACCGGAAGCGGGACTGTTATCTGCCCCATCGTTACCATACCCAGATTCTCCTGTCTTGGTATCTCCATAAAGAAAATGGATGTCATCTGCCATGTCCTGCCACCCGAAAGTCCTGTGGATGGCCTTTTGGGTCTCGACTTCTTCAGAGATACCAGGGTAATGATTAACTTCAAAACCAGATGCCTGGAAATTGTGAAGCAATCTTAATCCCCAATCCCTCAATAACCCCAATATAGATGCGAGGTGTTCGAATATCATGCCAAACATGCCACCGATGCCTTCATCAGCCGGCGCGGGACCTTTGTATGACCCCGTCCCGCCGGACATTTTCTTCGGGTTTTCTGCAAGGAAGGCGCGGGCCGTCGATGTAAGGTTAGTCTCAATAGCACTTCTACGGGCTTCCGGCTGGAGCTCGATCAGCCTTCGGAAGGATGCCTTCACTCTCTCCTGGTTTTCGAACCGCCGGTTCGGCAGATAAAAGTTTGTATCATATTGAGCGGCGTAGTGGACGAGCGTGGCTACGATCGATGGAGAGGCCGCTTCGAATAGGCCGGATATCCACGGAATATTATTGGGGCTGGAGACGATCCAGTAGAGGAGAAGGTCTATGACCGGCGGTATCTCTTCGTCTTCGCCAAGGATCCGGTTCCTATCGATACTTTTCCTATCCATATACCAGAGGTATTCGATGATGTCTTTCTTATCATTTATATAGCGTATCGTGGTCTCGCGCTCATTCATGTTACGCTTAAAACTGCGCATATCCCAACCTTCATCGTCATGTGAGGAAGGATGGTCAAAGCCAACATCCAAGGGTGCGGGGCTAATGTAAATTTTTCGGTATTCTTCCCCTTGGTTAACGGCCGATTCCGAAAAATCTTCGCTGGTTATGGCAGCGTAGTCGATATCCATGCCGCTTAGTGTATGCTCGCGTCGCGCCTGTGCGCGCAGGTCGCGCTCCGAAGGCATCCTATCGATCGTGTAGACATCCGTCTTGCCGTCAGCCTCGACCTTGTCCATCGATACGACATCATAACCGCTGGAATTAAGGATACTTTTAAACCACGGGAAGGCAGGATCGGCCATGAGTGAGCCCGGCAGGCTTGTGTGGCTATAGCTCCATCTATTCCATGCGCCTGTGGCGAGCGCCCATTCGGCATCTTCCCTCGTAAAATCGGTTGGCCGGGGATTCACAACATAGGCATCATATAGAATGCGGATTATCCGGACAAAATCGTCGTAATCTATTTCGCGCTCGATAAAACTTTCAAGTTTTACTTTATTATGGGGAAATAACGATTCCTCGACAAGGAAGGAATTGAATTCGACGGCCGCGGTAACGTAAAGCCGGTTCTCTTCACCGCTCATTGTCGGTAAAGCGGTGATCATCGGATGTAACGCTGTAATAAAGCTGAACTCCTGACGCCTTAAAAATGCCTTTACGAGATCCGGGTCTTTATTCCAAAGGGTGAGAAATATTCGATAGAGGAATGCGTGGCTGGCTTTGGCCGGTTCTTTATATATGAAGTGGTTGATGAGTTTCAGTGAATCATTGGAAACATCTTCACCGCTTGCGGCAAGCCTGAAAAATGCGGCGACCTCTGACATGGCATACGGTTCATAGACTTCATTATGGAGGCGCACGGCATCTGCGAGCTCTTTCATGAGACGTTCGCGCGTTTCGAGCGCGCGCTCTGCGGCATAAACATACTCGGTATATCGTTTTTTACCATCGAGTCCGCGGCTCGTAAGCCATCTGGATAGCTCATCTTCTTCTTTTTTGCGTGTATCTCCGAGAAGATTCACAGCATCGCGCAGGGCTGTTGGCAAAACCCCTGCCTGCGGCCCGGTACGGACCGTAAGGATACCGGGTTCGCTTACCAGATAGGGGCCAAAGAGCTCTTCCGGCCCGACCAAGACTATGCTTTGTTGGCGCATGGTCACGTCAGGAGCGCCGAGGCCTATATCGCTTTTCACGATCCTGGATGCCTCTTCTGCTATACTGCCGGCCTTTAGATCGGCTGGATAAATAACCTTTGCGAAGAGTTCCCCTTCAAGATCGTTACGTCTCAAGAATTCCGCCGTCTTTTCACCCGGCAGGTCCATAAGCAGGATGAAGACGAATGGGTTGACTTTTTCGCTGAATATTAGACGTATGCGCTTAAAAAATAGATCCGGGACTTTTGCACCATCTATCACTGAAGCGGCGACGATGACCGCCTGTTTGCGGTCGGTATAGTAGCCCTTAATGGTGAGTAGTTCATCCGATTCCTGGCGCGAAAGCGCAGGTTTTTCGTAGCCTTTTGGTATCGAGAACCACATGGCAGTACTGTGTGAAAGGGCGGCACGGAATATCGCTTTGTCGGTATCCGAATAAGCGTTGTATATATCTTTAACGATGCAGCGCAGCTCGGCTGCCTGTGTTTTAATATCTTTCGCTTCCCAGTCCTGTTTTCCCTTCCCATAGAACCCGAGCGTCTCTTCCATAAGATATGCGAGCTTATCGGGCGGTACGGCAATAAGGAGCTTCTTAAGCGTATCGGCCGGGCGCGAGGTAATGATACGGGCGATATTGTCGTTACTTATGTGGGCGAAGAACGCCAATTCATCTCTGGATAGTGTTTCGAGATCGACAGCCGCTGCCGCCAGTATAGCTGGCTGAAGCTCAAGTCCAAGTCGGCCAAATATAGCCTTGCAAAGATCGTGGCGCCCCTGTCCGCAGACTAAGAGTCGCCCGGCAAGTAGCGTGCCTTTTTCTCCCAGCAAAGCAAGAAGTCGTATACGACGGGCGAGGTCCTCTATTAAATCGTTTCGCATAACCTTGCCGCTTTCAAATCCTTTTTTGAACAATAGTTCCCCTATGGCCCTATCAAATTCGTTGCTGGGTAACGCAAGCGCGAGCTCTTTCCGGTGCTCTTCGATAAAATCTACCGCCCATTGGTGATTTACCTTTACATACTCATCCCAGGGGGTCGGCAGGGGCCCATATCCGACCTGCGAACGCGACTGTGTCAGGTCAATATGATTCTGTGTTCCGCATTGCATAATACGGAGCGTGCCTTCGATATCCTGCGGCCGGCCCATGGCGCGTTCGATCCCCTTTGCCATGCGGCCCAGAGTCAATGCGAGCTTGGACCCTTCCCTGTCGCGGCTGAAAATATCATCATTGTAGTCGGTCAATACCCGCCTTAGCCCTCCTGTGGGATCGAGGATGGCCTTCTCTGTCTTTGTCGCTTCCTCGTAACCGATTATTTTGTCCTGGCTCTTCGAATAGACGTAGCGGTGGGCCTTGCCCGGGTATCTATCTCCTACAAGGCTTTCACCAAGCCCCTGGACGATCTCGATAACGACCGTATCAGGATCGGGCGAGTCTATACCGGCCGTATGAATTACGAAGGCATAGTCGGCATCGATCGCATCCGATATCTGGATGGCCGGATATACCTTAAAGTGGTCGAGCCCAAGCTTCTGACGCTCAAGATAGGCGCCGAGGTTCCAGACAGATGCCCACGCTTTTTTGACCGCTAACTTAGCATCCTCGCGTTTTACATTGGGTATCGTGCCGTATAGGCCGGCGCCAAACCCTGGATGGTCAGGCAGGTCCTCGGCATTGGTGCCTGTCCTGACAAATGCGAGCCCGTTACCATAATAACCGCCTGTATGATTATAAAAGGCGTAATCGATGCTCGTTGGTTGTGTGACGTATCGGCCGCCGTCGGTCTCTTTCTCGGCATCACCCCAGAGTTCGGGTGGAATGTTAAGGCCTTCGATAAGAGAGCGGACTTCGGTAAGCTTCGTCTCGATATCGCCAAGGTTTTTATTATCTATCGATGTGATGATCCGGTGTATCGCGTCGCTGACACTCGGATTGGTGTCGAGGACTTTTTGGTATGTCACATACGGTATGACATCGCCGGTGGATGGATAGACCAGGTAGGTGAAATCCATTGGGCGATATATTGCTTCTTTAGCTGCCCTATGCATGGATGCAAACTTATGGCTCACCTCTTTCGGGTCGGTCGCCTCGATCCAGGGAATGAGTGTCTTCTCCGTTGTAAGGCTTACCTTGGCAAGTTCAGGTTTCGGCACCTGCGGCTTGTAAGATTCGTAATTCATGATCTCATCGTCCATCGCGAGGCGCATGAACGAACCATCCGGGCCGACCTTCATATAGACCCATTTTCCTTCGTATGATTTCAGGTCGTCAAGCGAGCCGACAACCGCATGCGGAGTTCCCCAGAACCGGGCTCGGACTTCGGCATGTGAAAGCCCCGCCGGTTCCTCTGCGGTAATGATGGCCATGGGCCTTGCGAATGTCGGATCTGCGGTCGGATAAAAATCGACCGCGACGATCTCGTTATCTTTCACATTCCATAGCTCTTTATAGTTCTTCGCGATATCGGGAATAATCTTAAGAATACCTACTGATTCGCCTGTGACCTTAGGTACAAGTTGTAACTGATTATGAGGGCTGCGCCAACCGGGCCCAAGCGCGCCGATCTCCTCATGCCGCAGCTCCCGCAACGCCTTCGAAATAATTCCGTATGCGCCTATAGCCATGTCCTTTGCATAACCGATAACGCCTTCGATGACAAATATCGAGCCACCGAGCACCCCCACCGAACATATGCCTACCCAGACCGCAAGCGGAAGCCCGTGCTTTACAAATCCCATGCTGATTACGCCGCTTATAGTCCCGAATATCGTGAGCGTTCCCCCTATGGCATCGGCATTCTTTGCCAGGTATATGAATGGCTTTATAATATCCTTCCAGGCCTTTCCCAAAAATAGCAAAAATAGGGACAGCGCCCTATTTTCTTTATTTTCTACAGCAGTGTGAAAATAGGGCGCTGTCCCTATTTTCGCTATTTTCCCTATTTTCCCTATATTTGTAAACCAGCGTTCCGGGATCATAGCGAATCCGGCAAAGGCGACTATGCCGAGAACCGCTTCGACGCCAAGCGTCTTCAAGAATCCGCCGCCAAAAATAGCCTGCACGAAAACCGGCGGGATCATAGCGACCAATATACCTAACGAGATGACACCCATAGCAGCCAGGTAGAATATCTCATCAGGCATACCACCCACACCAGACCCATCTCCTGATAGATCAGCATTCCTCATCTTCAATATCGGCGCTGGCGGTATCTTGGCCTCAGCGTGAGATTGATCCGCACCTTTACCCACCTCAACGCTTACTGCTTCGGGTTTCGCAACACTCGGAACCGAATCTTCGAGTCTTTCCGGCGGCTCAGTGTGAAGATTACCTTTAATATCAGCTTCGAGCTTATCAAACCTTCCGGCAACACGCAGAAAGGCGATCCTGTTCTTCTTGCGATCGAACGCAAAGCCTGCATGGTTCGGATCATACGCAAAGATGCCATACTGATCCATGACACCCATACTGCCGGAATCGCTCGTGTAACTGCCGGCATCGACCTGATAGTATATGGTGAGGAGATCGAAAAAATCGGCGAGGGCAATGTGCGGCGCGGTCTTCGCCATCTCTCGTATGGCGGATGCCGTATCAGTAAGATCGTGCAATCCTCGGAAATACGACCCGAGCGGATCACCGTTAATAAGGGCAAGCGCAAGTGCCTCATCTGCTCTGTCGAAAGGCAATCTATCCGCCAAAGATACGATAATCTTTCGCGTATACTCATGCTGGTGGTCCGCTTTCCAGTCACGTGGTGCATTCGGTTTTCCTATATCATGCAAGGCCAGAATAAGACGGAACGTGGCTCTGTCTACCTTGCGGGGAAGGCTCCTGTCACCAAAATACTTTTCAAATTGCCTCATCACCATAAGCGTATGCTCTTCCAGTGTATACCCTTCTATATCACCGGCCGGCGCGTCATAACATTTCCGTAGGGCAGGGTCTTGCTTTAATAATTCGATCAACCGCTCCGGCCGGAAGTCCGGGGCATTAATAAGAGCTTTGATCTCGTCATGCGCGGAATCTTCTTCGCCAGGATATGTGTGATAGTTGTGGGAGTCCCATTCTGTTACAATATCATCTCTAATGACTTCGGCAGGTGTCCTTTCGCCTTTTAGAATGCTCGCAAGGCCGGCCTGGTGCAAGGCAAGCTCCCGGTATGTCATTATCCTATCGGATGCTGTCTTTGCGTCTTCGGGGCTCATCAGTTTAAACCTCACCGCCTCATCGAGGCCGCGGCGTAAGAACTCGGCGCCTTTTTTACCCGGCACAAGATATATGGCATGTTTATCGCGGCTAATCACCCTCTTGGGGTCGTCAACCTTAAGGAAATCCGTAGAAGGAGTACCTTCTTTACATATTACATAATAAGGACCAAACCAATCCGCATGAAATGGGTGATCGACCTCGCCCGTAAATGACCCTGTAGCGCCTGCCGCTATCTCGCCTTCTATCATAATATTAAGAAGCGCCGACTGGCTCGACATAGATGGCACATACTCGTGGTGCACAGTATCCTCGGAAAAATATCGGCGGCGTTCTATATGGCTAGTACCGTGCGCAATGATTTCAATGCCCGTATCTTTCTTAAAATTTTCAACCCACCGGAACATACTCTCGAAATAGTTGCCAAGATCATCGAAAGAGTGCCAATCCGGATATGCTACGCTCTTTTCGGCATCGGCAAGCATGTCTTGTAATTCGCAGGCAGGAGTATATCGACACCTCTCTCCAATTTCGATCCAGCTTTCGGCATCTTTGGCGGCAAATGTATCTATAGTCCATTTCGTAAATTCATTCCTTTCGTCCGCTGAAAGATCTACAAGGCTCTCTATAAACCGCCAATTATATATTCCCGTGTACTTTCCGGCTATATATCGCGCATAATACGCTTTGCACCCATCGAGATCATAGAGTGGCGTAACCCACTTACTCTTTCTTGAGGTTTGCGCAGCTTTCTCCTGCCCGACCTCGCCGTCCTTAGGCTTCGCAGGCATAGTAGCACCGGTGCCGGCTGCAGAGGGATCAGATCCAGCATTCATCGCGACTATCAGATCGCGCATCGGTGACGTTTGCACTGTAACGCCATATGCCCCTACTAATAACGGCTGGAGCCACTGATATGCGAATGGGAAGAATTTATCCGGCAATTCGCTTATTACCCTAAATAGCGGAAAGACATATTCCTGATAGACGAGGTCGTGCCTTTCTATGAAGGCAAGGATCTTTATTGCGGCAGGATGCCGAAGCAGCTTCCCGATCTTCGGATACTTATTAATGAGCGCCTGGTAGAAAACCTCTTTGCGGATGACGCCATAGATCGCATCGTTCAGAATAAAAAACGGCAAAGCTATGATAAGTACCGGCAGCGCCGCACCGATTGCAAAAAATGCAGGGGCTTTACCAAACATCCCGCCGGCGCCTGTCTCTATTTTTGATACCGTTTTTATCCTATCCAGCACCTCGGCTACCTCGCCTTCTTTCCAGGAATCTGTTACGGCGATCGCGGTAGGCCGGGTCATATCATGTCGCATGTAATGTATATAGGACGGCGTGTTGAACCGCCAGAATGTCCTCGCCACGCGGTCATAATCGGTATGATCGTCACGCGGTAGTCTCCTCTTAAGCCCTATCGAAGGCTTTACAAGCATCAGGAGACCCAGGTCAAAGTATCCGGCCCACTTCTGCTTCAGGAGGAAATTCCTTTCGATGATGACGACAGTATCGCGGTCGATTACAAGCCCTTCGATCTTTTCATCGAGAATGCCGCCGCCTCTTTTATTGTAAAGTCCGTTTATATTCAATATCATGGAGGGATCTTTCCCGTCCCTGAACCGCGCGATCGGCTCCAACACCTCTGCTTCAAGCCTCGGCTTATTCAGTTTTCCGTTCTCGCGCACTCCCTGCAATGACAACTCTTCGTCTTCCAGGCAAAACTCATTTTCCTCAAGCGCCGCGTCCTGGCGCGGATAACGCGCATTGAGACGCTCATCGATAAACAGATCCCCTTCGATGACCACGGCCTTTCCGCCATTATGCCGTATCAATTCAGCGATCGCTTTCGAAGATGTGGTCTTATACGTCCCGGAATTGCCATCTACAGCTACCACGTATGGCCTGTCCTTGGCCGTCCTATTCGCCATGCCTTCATTTATCAGTCTGAATGACTTCTCAAGGTAACTTTGACATTCTGTAATGGGCTCCTGCACCTGGGAGCCTTTAAGACTTTTGAGACAACCCTCATATGCCTCATCATCGTATTCCTTGAGTATGTAACGCGAACCGACATCCGAATGCATCTTCTTCCATAATAATATAGCCCCTTCAAGCGCAATCGCTAAGATCGCAAGGCTCTTAGTCCCCCAGATAAAACTGATGGGAGATACGGCTGCGGTAAACAAGATTGTGCCGCTACCGATCTTTACTCTGACACTTCGGTTTGTCACCCAACTCCTGAATATGGAATTTATA